>Ga0074199_1000055_pt1 | contig 268649 bp, 234 predicted proteins | sample EPASupsiteSAE347_FD_64528 | JGI IMG/M metagenome (GOLD analysis project Ga0074199, IMG submission 64528) | Bioremediated contaminated groundwater from EPA Superfund site, New Mexico - Sample SAE3-47 | ecosystem: Environmental > Aquatic > Deep subsurface > Groundwater > Contaminated ...
ATGCCGCAATAGTGTTTGTGTTGCTGGGTGTAGAATCTCATAAAGGTTTCCTCCTTGGGTTAAAGTGTGTTCCTCCAAAATGCATTTTATCATGCCTTGGGAGGAGGCCTTAATGAGTATCAAAATCAATACAGCCGACCGCTACGCTCCGGCTCACCTTGTCGTCGCCACACTTTAGAACGCATAAAAGATATGAATGGAGATTTGTATGAGTTTTGCTGGCTATCGGAAATTTATGGATATGCCTATCCCTGAATTACCTGAAAATATACTCAGTAACCTGAGAAATAATCCCAATATTTCGAAAATTGAATTTTCTGAAGCGAATCAGATTATTAATCAAGAGAATCTACAAAACGAGATTGGATTTGTAGAACTTAATAATAAGGAATACCTAGTGGCAATGAGAAGTGAATTGCCAAATACAAATTCAAAGATGATAGATTGGTGGTTCTGGTGGCAAGCTCAAGAGAGTGAAAGATATCAACTCTGGTTTCCCGGTGAGCATAAATCAACAAGCTATAAAAAATCGCAACGAGCTTACTTCAGTAATGAATATAAAGCGTTTACGGAAAACACACAATATCCAGTAGAAAGAGTTGGGAAGATTACTGCTGAGTTATCTATCAGGTTTGTTGATCCAGCAAGATTCGGGATAAAAGATAAAGACAAAGTTATAAATAACAATGGAACAATAATATGTGGTTATGTTGGAATATTAAAAGGGATTATCCAACACACAAAAATGCTTCATTATTTCAAACCAAATGAAAAAGGCATGATACTAATTAGCAGATTTTGGCTAGGAAACGGATTACCAAGGCTAATAAAAGGAATTGCAGCAAATAAAAATCAAGCATTTGAAATGGCAAAACATTGTTGGATTGAATATACAAGACTAGGGCAGATACTTCCTGAAGTATACAAAAATATAAAGACATAACCATTCAATCCACCAGACCGCAAGCAGCGCATTGCTGTGCATCCGCCCTTGCACCGCAACACGCGCGCTGCTACACTACTGCAATCTGCACCGCATTGCTTGCGGCAGGTGATTTCAATCGTTGAAGGTGTAGAAAAAGTCTCAAAGCGGCTATTAGCGCGGGATGCAGAAAAAAACGACCGCGGAGAATGCCCTACAAACGACGATCGCACGACGAGGAAGGGTAAAAAGACCCCAGAAAATAGCACAAAAATTATGTTTTGGAGTTATTCTACAGACTCGTTCTATGGCAGCCGAAATATCCGCGATGAACTTTGGTGCAACGGCTGCGACATTGGACGTGATCGCGTGCGTCGTTTAATGCGCCGGATGGACATAGAGACGCTCAGACGGCATAATAGCTTTGACAAAAAGACTCCGACTATGGTTTACTTTAACGTACTGTTGCGGAAACAGGCGGCGGCATGAATCTTACCCCGGGGCGTCTTCCCTCTTATGAATTCCTGCTTCCTGTTCTAAGAACCCGGACCACCCGTGAGATACATCAGAGAGGCATTATGACAAAACAGATGAACAGAAAAAAAACTATTTTTCTTGTCCGCCTGATGGTCATCATCACGACCACTTATTTTATTCTTTTTTCACCATCCACCGGCAAGGGATGGGAAATCTATGGATACATTTTCATTGCCGCTTATCTGCTGACCAATCTTGTTGTCGCCTATATTCCGGAAAAATATTTCCATGACGATAAGATTTTCTACGGGTTCGTTTTATGCGACAGCATCCTGCTGCCGGCCGGGATTTATATTTCCGGATATGTCGGATCGGATTTATACCTGATGTTTTTTTTCATTATCTCATTAACGACCATGAGCTCCCGCTACGGCTACCTGATGATCAACACCATTTTCTTTTCCATCATCTACGGCTGGCTGTTATATCAAAAAGGGGTTTTAACAGGTCCGATGGCCGGCAGCTATTTGATCCAGATTCCGTTTATTATTGTTATTGCAATATTTTACGGATATCTCATCACCACCCGGTTAAGAGACAAAGACCTGCGGATTAATGAAGCTCGGGAAAGATACGAGCAAATTGTTCAAGCTACCGATGTGTTGATGTGTATTGTCGATCATGACGGAAAGTTTTTATTTGCCAATCAAAAACTCGTTAAATTTTACGGATATGAGGATGAAAGAAGTCTTTCCGGCTTGAACATTTCACGGATTTATCACGGAGATGAACCTGAAGCGGAAAAATCGTTGAGCTATGTGAAATCGGTGTATCAGAATAATAAAATGGTGCAGTATGAATCCTACGATAAAGATCACGGCGTATGGTTCGCCAATACGCTGAGCCCGATAAGAGATCCGTCCACGAAGAACGTTTTTGCGGTCTGCATTATCTCGAAAGACATCACCGACCGGATCGAAAAAGAGAAAAAATTAAATGATACGGTTGCCTTGTTGATCAAGACCCGGGACCAGTTGATACAAAAGGATAAAATGGCCGCCCTCGGACGGCTGGCGTCCGGCATTGCGCATGAAATCAGGAATCCGTTGGAAGTTATCTATATGGGAGTGGATTATCTGGAAAACAATCTTCCGGATGATAATTCCCATCTTCGTGAATCAATAGAAAAAATATTTAATGCGGCTGAAAGGGCGGATAAGATCATTAAAAATATTCTATCCTTTGCAAGACAGTCGGACTGCAAAATCACGCAAATTCCCCTCTGCCCATTGCTTGATAACGTGCTGACGCTTGCGGAACAAATCATTCAAAAAAACGGCGTGGGCATAAAATATGAGTATCATGACAAATTGCTGGAAGTGGCAGGCGATTATAATATGCTGCAACAGGTATTTTTGAATCTTGTCAATAATGCGGTTGATGCCATGAAAGACAGCAACGAAAAGAGATTGACCGTTCGCGCCTGTAAAAAAACAGTCACGGAGGTCGGCTATAAAACCGGTTACCGGCGGGCTGATTATTTCGGCATGGGCGAGGAAATGATTGTTGTGGAAATATCAGATACCGGAAAAGGAATCCCTGCGGACGTACTGCCGAAAATATTCGAGCCGTTTTTTACGACCAAGCCGGCTACCGTAGGAACGGGCCTGGGCCTCAGCATTGCCCATATGATCATGGAGCGATTAAGCGGCACCATTGATGTTGAGAGCCGGGAAAACCAGGGGACAACTTTTTTCATAAAACTGCAGCCAAAAATGAAAGCAACGGAGATCAAGGAGGTGTAACTTGCAACAAAAGATAAAGGTGCTGGTCATTGATGATGAAGTTGATTTTTGTTATTTTGTTGAGAGAAATCTCATGCAGACCAAACTCTTCGATGTCATAATCGCAACAAACGGTCAGGACGGAATAGAACTGGCCAAAAGTGAAGTCCCGGATGTCATCCTTCTTGATCTGTTCATGCCGGATATTCCCGGCGAGGATGTCGCCGATGCGTTAAAAGAAAATACCGGTACGGCAGACATCCCTGTTCTTTTTGTTACGGCGCTTGCCACCAGTCATGATGTTGTTGACGATGCGGAAAATAAAATCGGGAATAATTATATCCTGCCCAAACCGGTGCGAACAAAGAAACTGATAGAAACCATCATGAAAATTTTAAACAAACCTTAATGAAATCAGACAGCCTTTGGCAGCCTTTAGAGAAAAACTTGAATGAAAAATCAGCATGAAGGAGTGAAGATTATGAGCACACAACCGGTAAAAATTCCCACAACCGTCAGCCTGTCGGAATTTATCATTAAAATTTTGCAGATTCTCCCGAGGTTGCCCTCGATGATCTTTAACCTGGTCAAAGGTCTGAAAAGCATCGGAAGCAACACTAATAATTCCTGGGGGCTGGAACTGGAAAAAATCGCGGGGCAATACCCGGACAATCCGGCGGTAAAATCGCCCGACGGGTCCCTGACCTATCGCCAGCTCAACGAAAGGGCCAACCGTTTTGCCCATTACCTTATCTCGAAAGGAGTCGGTCGGGGCGACATCGTGACGCTTTGTTTTGAAAATCGTCCCGAACTGCTTGCCGCCTACTGCGGCTGCTCAAAAGTCGGAGCCATTGCCTCCCTCATCAATACGAATCAGCGGGGAGAGTCTCTGGTGCACAGTTTCAATCTCAACAAGGGCAAAGTCGTCATTATCGGGGAGGAATGCTACGATTTTTTCAATGGTGCGCGTGACGGCATCGATTTTTCCGGCTCGACGCTGGTCATGGTGCAAGACACGGGAAAACTCAAGCCCGGGGACATCACCGACATCACCGGTGAACTGGAAAGCAAAAGCGCCGAGAATCCTTCCACGACACAAAGCGTCACCCTGAAAGACACCATGGCTTACGTTTATACATCAGGAACAACCGGCGGACTGCCCAAGGCGGCGGTCATTATCAATAAACGCGTCGCATCGGCCATGTTCTGGTTCGGAAAATTTGTCATGCCCGTGAAGCCGTCGGACACCATTTACATCCCCCTTCCGTTTTTTCATACCAACGCGATTACGGTTGGCTGGCCGCCGGCGTTATACAACGGCGCGGCCGTCGCCCTGCGCAGGAAATTCAGCGCCAGTAAATTCCTCGACGACGTCCGACAGTTCCAAGCGACGCATTTTATTTACGTGGGTGAAGTGTGCCGTTATCTGATGGCGACTCCCGCCAAACCCGACGACCACGAAACGACGCTGAAGTACATCTGCGGAAACGGGCTTCGGCCCGACATCTGGATGCCTTTCAAAAAACGCTTCGGCATCAAAAAAGTGTACGAGTTTTATGGCGCGGCTGAAGGCGTGGGCGTCTTCACTAATTTTCTCAATATCGATTATAGCGTCGGCACCAGCGTCACGCCTTTTGCTCTGGTGGCCTACGATACGGAAAACGACGCCCCCATGAGAGACGAGCAGGGCTTCCTGAAAAAAGTGGGCAAGGGCGAAACCGGGCTTCTGATCATGGAAATCTCGGAAAAAACCCCGTTTGCCGGCTATTCGGACAAGAAAAAAACCGAGGAAAAAATCTTCCGCAACGTTTTCAGAAAAGGCGACCTGTGGTTCAACACCGGCGACATGCTCCGGAATATGGGTTTTCGCCACGCGCAGTTTGCGGACCGCCTGGGCGATACGTTCCGCTGGAAAGGTGAAAACGTGGCCACGCAGGAAGTCGAAAAAGCCATTGACAGTTTCCCCGGCGTTTCATCCTCCGCGGTATTTGGCGTCGCCATACCGGGCAGCGACGGCAAAGCGGGTATGGCGTCTATTGTTAAAGACAACAAGACGCCGCTGGATATTGACAAACTGGCCGGCCATCTGAAAACCGGCCTGCCCAAATATGCGGTGCCGCTTTTCGTGCGCCTCGTTCCGGACTTCGAATGGACGGCCACGCACAAGATCAAGAAGACGAACCTCAAAAGCCAGGGATACGACCTGTCGCAGGTTAAAGAGGGATTGTACGTGCTTTTGCCGGGAAGCGAGAAATATGAATCGTTGAATGATGATATTTACCGGAACATCACCGCCGGAAAATATAAATTCTAGCGTTCAGGGAAAACGGCGCCGTTCCGGGTTCACATGGCCACCGGTTTCAGTTGCCTTTTCAGCGGCTGGTTGAGGTTTCGATTAAAGCAATCGCCAGGTGTAAATGGACGTGTAAACCCGGCTCTGCCTTGTCTTCATTTCTTTTGATAATCGCCAAATCCCGGGGCAATCTGCCATTGACATACACGCGTATGTCTTGTATGAAGGGCTGCGCCGCAAAGCGGCAGCCGAAAATCCGGCAATGATACAACTAATATCGGAGGGCCCTGTCTCTCCGATTAAGATTTAAATAATGAAAGGAGATTTTATGAAAGATGTAGTTATTGTTTCAGCATGCAGGACGGCTATCGGAACATTCGGGGGCACGTTAAAGGGGATGATCGGCGCTAAAATTGCCGCGGTCGTCATGAAGGAAGCCGTTAAGCGCGCCGGAATCGATCCGGTCATCATTGATGACGTCAGATTCGGCTGCTGCCTCGAATCCTGCAATACACTGAACACCGCTCGTGTGGGCGCTCTTCTGGCCGGTATTCCGGACAGCGTGCCCGCTGTTACGATGAATCGCGTGTGCATTTCCGGGATGGAGGCCACCATCAGCGGCACGGCCATGATCAAAGCCGGCATGGCCGATGTCATTCTGGCCGGCGGCGTTGAACACATGTCAGGAACGGGTTACGTCAGTTTTGATTCCCGCTGGGGCTGCCGCCTTCAGGACAATGTTCTGATCGATTCCATGATCCGCGGATTGCATTGCGGCTCGCATGTCATCCCGTTGTCCGATGACGGTCCCCTCAAATCAGGCCAGCCGTTTGAGAGTTTAAAGGGCAAACCCTATATCATGGGCCATACCACGGAACTGATCGCCCAGCTTTTGAACATCAGCCGCGAGGAAATGGATGAAGTGGCCCTGCGCAGCCATAACAACGTTGAACGAGCAACCAAGAACGGTGATTTCAAAGACGAGATCGTCCCGATTGAGCTTCCCCAGAAAAAAGGCAAGCCGCCCGTTATCTTCGACAAGGATGAACATTTCCGTCCCGGCTTGACGATGGAACAGTTGCAGGCATTGCCTCCGGCATTCATTCCCAAAACCGGCAAAGTCACCGCCGGCAACGCTTCCGGGCTTAACGACGGCGCTTCCGCCATGATCATCATGTCGGCGGAAAAAGCCAGGGAACTCGGATTGAAACCAATCGCCAGGATACGCTCCTCCGGAATGGGCGCCTGCCATCCTTCCGTGATGGGCCTGAGCCCCGTTCCTGCGGTAAAAGACCTGCTCAAAAAAGACCCGAAGCTTTCCATGGATGCTTTTGAACTGATTGAACTCAACGAAGCCTTTGCCGGTCAGTATCTTGGCTGCGAGAAAGAGCTTGGGTTGAACCGTGAAATCACCAATGTCAACGGCAGCGGCATCGGTCTGGGCCATCCGGTGGGCTCCACCGGAAGCCGTATCATCGTCACGCTCATTCATGCCATGAAGAAACGCGGCAAAACCCTTGGACTGGCCACCATCTGCGGCGGCGGCGGCGTGTCCCTGGCCACGTCTATTGAAATACTCTAGCTTTCAAACTTCAAACCGTCAGCGAACCTGTACCAAAGCCCCTTTCTGATCTTCCGGAAAGGGGCTTTTTAAGGGATGCCTTATGAAGACCTGGACGACAACGAACGGGCTGAAAATCCATAGAATTTCAAATGGCGTGTATAACTGCTTTCTGATTTCATGCCGCGGCAAGCATCTTTTAGTGGATACCGGCAGAGAGAATGATTGGAAGAAACTTCGTCAAAAGCTTGACAAACTGGAAGTGACAGGCAGCTTGCTAACCGGTTTGATCTTAACTCACAGCCATTACGATCATGCCGGAAATGCGGCAAACATCAAGAAAATATTCAACGCGAGGATCATGATTCACAAGAGGGAAGCGGATTATTTAAGGAGCGGAGAAAATCCCGCAATACATGGAACCACTTTTTTCACCGGGTTTATCACCGAAGGATTATCTCATTGGTATCTTACACGCTTCTGCGGATACAAACCCGTTGATTGCGATATCACCGTTGAGGACCGGTATGATTTAAACGATTTTGGTTTTAATGCTTATCTTCTCCACACTCCGGGCCATACACCCGGATCCATCAGCGTCATCATTGAAAATGAGATTGCGATTGTCGGCGATGCCCTGTTCGGAGTCCTTCAAGGATCCGCATGGCCACCGGTTGCAACCGACTCCGGGCTTATGGTCGAAAGCTGGGAAAGATTATTGAATACAGGCTGCTCAATTTATCTTCCCGCACATGGGACAGAACGAAGCAGAGAGCTTCTTCAACGTCAGTATAAAAAGCATAAAAGAATACAGGATCACCAGCTATGAGGCAGCCGCCTGAACTGCCCCGGCAGGATGAAAAGTCAGAGGATAGGGCGCTTCGTCAATTTGATAAATATCGTCGCGGAACTGAAGATTTCCGTCGCTGTCAACCCAGGCGGTCCCATAGAAAATATGAACATCAAAGGGTTTGGAAAGTATGATCACCTGCCTTTTGCCTTTCCGGATTTCCGCAAGTATCTTTTTTTGCGTCCAGGTTTCCTTATCTTTCAGGAGATAAACGGCAAGGTCAATCGGTTTTTCGATGCGAATGCACCCGTGGCTGAAATCCCGCCGCTGTCTTCCAAAAAGATGCCGCGACGATGTATCATGGAGGTATATTTCACACGCATTGGGAAAGATAAATTTTATTCTGCCCAGGGGATTGCGAAGTCCCGGTTCCTGACGAAACTTATAGGGAAAGTCCTTCGTCCGGATGCGTGACCAATCAACTGTACCGGGATCGATACTCTCTCCCTGATCATTCCAATTTCTGAACATTTTTATATTTTTCTTTGCCAGATATTCAGGATTTTTCTTAATCTCAGGCAGGAGCTCTTTCGTCGCAATGCTGTCCGGCACCTTCCAGTAAGGGTTCAGTTCCAGATACGTCATTTTTGCGCTCAAGACGCAGCTTCGCCAATCCCGTTTACCAACGATGATCTTCATGGACATAACCTCCCGGTCATCTTCCACAACCTTCATATGGAAATCCGCGATATTGACAAACACGTAGCGATCGCCGAGACGATCAGGGAGCCAGCGCAGGCGGTCCATGTTCAGCGCGATTTGCCGTATGCGCTTCCCGACGGGAATATTCATTGCATCTATTGTTGATGGGCCGACGGCGCCGTCCATTTTTAAGCCGTGTCGTTTCTGAAACCGCTGAACCGCCTCCTTCAGTCTTTGATCAAAAGCGTTACCCGTATTTTCTTTCGCTATTTCCAGATCGCCCGATACCGAAAGCCGTTGCCTCAATAGCGCCACCCGACGATCATGAGATCCCCTTTCCATTTTCGCCCCCCGGGGGATCTGAGGCCAGCCGCCATTTTCGGCAATGCGCCGATACACCGTCAATTTCTCTTTCAGCCCCGCATAACCGGGATGGAAGGGAATCAGTGCCGCGAGAGACTCCTCTATTTTCCTTGAAGAAAGGGCATTGTTGAGCATTGCGGCAAGATCACCGGATCTCTGATAGACAACCCATTCCGGGTACAAATTACGGTGATCGGTGCGGCCGTAAAGCAGATGGGACGCATAGAGGAAAAACGCATCCGACAGCAGCAGATCAAGCTCCACCAGCTTTGCGATGTCCGGTGTTCGCCCTGATCGCATGCTTTCATGGAGCCCGGCAAGGGTCAAATCCATTTTTGAAAGATGATAGTCCTCGGGTCTCAATCCCTCGCGGGATGCTTCACGGATCACCTCTAAAAAATCTTTCGCCTGGGGCAAGGGACCGGCATCATCACTCCAGGCGGGTTTAAATTTCCGCTCCCCATAAAATTTCCGCATCAGGACCGGCACGCACGACGGCCCGTCGATGCTTCCTTTTTCCATCGAAACGTTTGCTTCCCGGATTCTCTCTCCGATACGCCCGGTCATATCTTCAGAAAGAGCGCCGGCATGGGAAAACCCCGCAAAAACGAACAGGAAAATTCCCAATGTCGCAATGGTGATAAAAATGATTTTACGCATACTATAAAAATCTAATCGGAGGTCACTTCTGTTAGTCAAGATGTGGCCTAATAAAGTGTTCTTAGCTTTCAAGGCAGTATTTCTCGATTTCATCGGCAACCTTCCGGGCAAAGGCCACCGCCTCGACAACCGTTTTCGGACCGGTGACGATGTCACCCGCGGCGAATACGCCCTTGGACGACGTATGCCCGTTTGCATCGGCATCCACAAGACCCCGTTGCGTCTTGGATACGTTGCTGTCCGCCATCACCGCGCCCTGCGGCCCCTGACCGATGGCGACGATAATCGAATCGGCCGGGATTTCGGTGATACGAGTAAAATCTTCTTCATAGATCGTGCCGTTTTCTGTTTGTTCTGCTGTAACGGCGACACATTTTACGATGTTCTCTTCCAGTTTGAGGGTCTGCTGAAGGTGAATGAACCGGATGCCTTCGTCAACCGCTTCGGCGATTTCACGCTTGTTGCCCGTCATGGCCTCTTCCGGCAGGCTGTTGATGACCGTAACCGCGCCGCCCGGCTCAATGCGGCGGACCGCAATTCTTGCGGCGTCAAGCGCCACATTGCCCGCGCCCACAATCACAATGTTTTTGCCAAGACGGTAGGCTTCGGGGCTTTTGAGATAGTCGATGGCATAGTAAACGTTGCCCAGGGTCTCGCCCAGCAAACCGAGTTTATTGGGCTTGGCCGTGCCGACGGCAATAAAAACGGCCTTGTACCCGTCAATGAACATATCATCCAGGGTGATGGAGGAACCGATAAAAGTGTTCGGCTTAAACCGGACACCCAGTTTCAACAAAATGGTTTCGTATTTATCAACAATGGTCCTGGGAAGTCGAAAGTCGGGAATGCCGTATCTCAAAACGCCACCTATTTTGTCGCGGGCTTCCATCAGCGTCACCCGGAAACCTTTTAAAGACAGCAGAATACTCATCGTGATCCCGGCGGGCCCTGAACCGACCACCGCAACGCGAATATTCTTCTTTTCGACGGCGGGAGGTTCGTATTCATCGAGATATTTCGCGGACAGGTACTGCTCGATTTTGAAAAATTCCACCGGATCCGATTTTTTGCCCAGCACGCAATGACCATAGCAGTTGCGCTCGTGAGGGCAAACGATGGACGTTATCGCCGAAAGAGGATTGTTGGCAAACAGCATTTCGGCCGCTTCCCGTTCTTTCTCCTCTTCAAAAAGCCTCATGACGTCGGGCACCGGCGTGGAGACGGGACAGTTTTTCCGGCACTGGGGAACCTTGCATTTCAGGCAACGCGATGATATTTCTTTCAGCAATGTAAACGCATCCTCCATAAATTAGTGAGTTCCTATTAATACAAAGCCCCCGCGGTTTCAAGCACGATTATAAATGAGCCACAAACTTTCCGCTGAAATATTCAGCGTCAAACCGCCGGAGGTTTTCCTTTTCTCTTGACAGAATCCTTCCATCCCTCTATCGTCACACTGGCATGATGCCTCATGCCGGCCAATAAGAACGGAATGCCGTACCTCTACGGCGGAAAGAACAGAAAATATGCGCGATCGAAACGCCAATAACATCTCCGGAAGCGCCGCCTCCGACAATCAGTTCAGCAGCAAAACCGTGTCCGGAAACCGGCGCGGCTTCTTTTTCCACTGGCAAAGGCTGCCGCTGATTTTGCTGTTGTTCCTGCTGCTGCCCGTTTCCTCCCTGGCCGAAAACAATATTTCCTGCAATCGTCTGCCCATGCTGATGGAAGGTTTTCTGGCCAACCATTACGCCATGAAAAATATGACGCCGGAAATTCAGGCGCAAGCCGTCGAGCAGATGCTCAAAAGTCTGGACCCGTCCAAAACGCTGCTTTACGAATCCGATCTGGAAAAGCTCAGGCCGGTTCTGCAAAACGTATTCACCAGCATGCAGTCGGGTGATTGTACGCCACTTCGGCCGGTTTACGACGTGCTGGTCGCGCGGGCGAGAGAAAACGAAGCCATGGTCAAAGAGCTTCTGGGACCTGACTACCGGGTGGACGATACGGTGGAGTTGAATATCGACGTGACCAAACGCTCCTCCGTGAAAACGGCGGACCAGAAACGGGAACTCCTGAGAAAAGTTCTGCAATTCCAGATTGACAACACCCTCCTGACCGGCGTCGATCTGGCGGAAGCCAGAAAACAGCAGATTCACCACTATGAGTTGCAGACGCTGCGGGTGGCCGAACGCAATCCGGAGAAGCTCATTCAGAGCGTTGCCAATGCCTTCGCTCTGGCCCTGGATCCGCACACAAGCTACCTGTCCCAGGAAAACCTTGAAGACATGAAGATTCATATGCAACTGTCCCTGGAGGGAATCGGAGCCGTTCTCAGCAGCGACAACGGCTTTACCGTTATCGAAGAGTTGATTCCCGGGGGAGGCGCCGAACGCTTGGGGCTGCTGAAGCCGAAGGACAAGATCATTGCCGTGGCCCAGAAAGGAAAAAAGCCGGTCAACGTGATCGACATGGACCTGCGAGACGTCATCAAGATGATCCGCGGCAAAAAGGGAACGGAGGTTACCCTGACCATCCTGCGTCAGGCAAAACGAACAGACCGCTTCGACGTCACGATCCTGCGCGACAAGATCGACATCAAGGAACAGGCGGCCAGGATCACCTATGAGACGCGAACAGCGGCAGGCAAACTTTATCGCTTCGGCGTCATCGAACTTCCGTCTTTTTACGGCGACGAAAAGGAAAATAAGTCCTGCTATGAAGACGTGAAAAACCTCCTCGCGGAAGCGCGGAAGCAGCATGTCGATGGCATTGTTCTGGACCTGTCACGCAACGGCGGCGGACTGCTGGATGAGGCGGTGCGCCTGACCGGCCTTTTCATCGGAGACGGGGGAGTTGTGGCCGTCAAGGACAGCCGCGGAAAAGTGATGATTCTTGCCAATGGCTTAAACGGGCCGGAAAAAGAAGACGGCGGGCGCGAAGTCATTGCGTTCCCGGCGGAAAATCCCCGCGCGGTTTATACCGGCCCCCTCGTCGTGCTGACAAGCCGTCTCAGCGCATCGGCCAGTGAAATCGTGGCGGGCGCTCTGAAGGACTACCATCGCGCCGTGATCGTCGGGCAGGACCATACTTTCGGCAAGGGTTCCGTGCAAACCCTCATCCCTCTCCCCTGGAATCTGGGCGGCATGAAGATCACCACGGCGCTTTACTTCCTGCCCGGCGGAAAATCTACGCAAAAGACGGGCGTGGAAGCGGATGTTCAACTGCCGATACGGTTCAGTCTGGAGGACATTGGCGAGACAGCGCTGGATTACCCGCTTCCTGCACAGTCCATAGCGCCCTTTCTCAAAGCGCCGGAAAGCGCAGCGCCACTATGGAAGCCCGTGCAGCAACCGCTGCTTGCCAGACTGGCGACACAATCCAGCGCCCGTGTCGCCAAAAATGCGAAGTTCGCTGAGATCATCAAGAATAATAAGGAGGCCGCCGGCAGGAAAGGTTTGATCCGGCTTGCCGACTTGCGCAAGGAGATGAAAGACGACGATAAGAAAAATAAGACATCGGCCGAACTGAAACAGAAGGCCAGGGACCAATACCTCCCCTTCGTGGAGGAGAGCGTCAACATCCTTTTGGATATGATAAACGCTAAGACATGAGAAAAGCACGAACCATTCATTCGCGCCCTTCATAGACACAGCCGGATTCGGGGCTTTCCTGAACGATAATCCTGCACAGTCGCGGAAGAGCGGGCTCAAGATGCCGCCAGATCCATCGGCATAAGTTCTCGGAAGTGGGATTTTCCAGTCCTTCAATGTTGTTTAAATTCTTGTGATCCAATTGTTCCAGCACCGGCTCAAAAGCGGCGGAGATATCCGCAAAATCCATCACCCAGCCGGCGCGGGGATCGACATCGCCCCGCACATGGATTTCAACACGGAAAGAATGGCCGTGCACCCTGGCGCATTTGTGACCGGAAGGAACACAGGGAAGATGATGCGCTGCGTCAAACTTGAATACTTTATAAATTTCCATGCGATATTCCTTATCGAACCCCTAATATTTTATGCAACTGCAAGCTGATTCTCCATCGCGGATGAGCCAGAACATACTTCAAGGCCTGCTTTGCGGCCCTTTCCCTGTCAGCGCCGTCCATCGGCTGCAGAAAAAAATGCCGGAAATTCATTTTTGCATACTTTTCCGGTTTGATCCCGTCCTGCGGATAAACAAGCTTCAGTTCATCTCCGCTCACCTGCGTTAATTCAACACCGGCCTTGGGACTGACGCAAATCCAGTCAATGCCCGCGGGCGCTGCGATCGTGCCGTTAGTCTCCACGGCGATTTCAAAACCTTCTTCATGCAAATCGCTGATCAGCGCGGCATCAAGCTGCAAAAGTGGTTCCCCGCCCGTACAAACAACAAAAGGCCTGACCTTTTTATGATTTTTCGCAGACCAGGCAATGGAAACTTTATGTGCAAGTTCAGACGATGATGGATAAAATCCACCGTTAATGCCATTTTGTCCGACAAAGTCCGTATCGCAAAACGGGCAAAGAGCTTTCTGACAATCTTCTTCTCTCCCCGACCACAAATTACAGCCCGCAAAACGGCAAAACACCGCGGGACGGCCCGCATGGTATCCCTCACCCTGGATCGAGTAAAATATTTCCTTTATCCTGTAACTCAAAATAGTCCTTGAATCTTCATCGACAGGAACGGTCACAACCGTTCCCTTCATCCTGACCTTCAGTCTTCAGCCTTCAGTCTATAGACTACCGGATCCTTTATCCCCGCTTCCAGAAAACCCTTCAGTCGCAGCAGACAGGAATCACAATGACCGCAGGCCACGCCGTCAACCGTCGGATCATAACAGCTGTGCGTCAGAGCATAATCAACCCCCAGTTCCATGCCTTTACGGATAATCTGCGCTTTGCTTAAATACAGGAGCGGCGCGTGGATGGTTAACTTTTGTCTGCCTTCCACACCCGCTTTCGTCGCCAGATTGGCCATGCGTTCATAGGCCTCGATATATTCCGGACGGCAGTCCGGATAGCCGCTGTAGTCCAGGGCGTTCACACCGATGAAGATATCGGACGAACCGATCACTTCCGCCCACGCCAGAGCATACGAAAGGAAAATGGTATTTCGCGCCGGAACGTAAGTTACCGGAATATCCTTTCCCATATCATTGACGCTGCGGCTCTTGGGGACGGCCAGATCACCGGTTAAAGCGGAACCGCCAATCCGACGCAGATCAATCTCCACCGTCAGGTGCTCCATGACCGGGTTTACGCGGACAACACGCGCCGCCGCCTCCAGTTCAACCATGTGTCGCTGACCATAACGAAAACTCAACGCATAGATATCAAATCCCAGGCTCCCGGCGACAGCCAGCGTTGTGGCGGAATCAACGCCGCCGGAGAGTAGAACAACTGCTTTTTTCACGGGTTTATCTGTTTCGTTTTTCATGGCCGGAGTATTTATCAGATTTTCAACTTTACCGCCCGAACTATTTCGGATCAGGCACCGCAAGACCAAAAAGCTTCCGGGTATTGCGGGCTGCCGTTTGCGCCACGTCTTCCCAGGTCATCCCCTTGATTCCGGCGACTTTCTTTGCGGTATGGACAATGAATGACGGCTCATTTCTTTTGCCGCGATGGGGAACCGGAGCCAGATAAGGACAGTCTGTTTCTAAAAGGATGGAATCGATCGGCGCCTGCCTGACAACTTCCTGCAGCACTTTTGACTTATCAAAAGTCACGACACCGGGCACGGATATATAAAAACCCAGATCGATGCATTGCCTGGCCATAGCCCAGTCGCCGGAAAAACAATGAAAGACGCCGTGGCGCACACCGGATGACTTGATCAGACTCAGCGTCTCTTCGTGAGCGTCCCGGTCATGAATAATCACCGGCAGTTTCAGTTCGGCAGCCAGTTCCAACTGTCTGCCGAACATTTCAATTTGTTTTTCCCGGGGCGAAAGATTGCGAAAATAATCCAGGCCGATTTCACCGTAGGCGACAACCTTCGGGTCTTCCGCCAGAACTTTCAGATCATCGAACGTTTTGTCGCAGACCGCGGACACATCATGCGGATGAACACCGACGGTCGCATAAATGTTTTCGTATTGACAGGCAATGGATAAGGCCTTTCGGCTCAAATTCAGATTTGTTCCCACCGTGACAATGCAGTCAATCCCCGCCTGCCTGGCGCGTTCGATCACCTCCCAACGGTCGGAGTCGAACTCTTTCATCTCCAGGTGGGCATGGGAATCAATCAGCATAAATGCTACTTTTCGTTATCCTGAGGTATTATTTCTTCAGCATTTTCAGATACATCGGGCAGCTTTTTTAACAGAGCGGCTAAATCTTTTTCCGATAACTCACCGGCCAGCAACTTGCGGGATATGATGCGGCGGTCAATTTTCAGTAATTCCGGGTTAACTCTTTTGGACATTTCAATTCTCCTGAACAATTTAGTAAATAACTTTCTGCCAATGATTTTAATGACGGTAAACTAGTATTACATTTTAATAACATAATCAAGCACGAGAGTTTATGGGAAGCATTTCTCGAGGACTTACCGCTTCAGGCGCGGGTCGGACGCGTCGCGGATGCCTTCACCCAGTAAATTATACCCGACCACCGTGATCAGAATCGCCAGGCCCGGATAAAGCGACAGCCACCAGGCGATATCGATATTATCCTTGCCCGCCGTCAGAATGTTGCCCCAACTGGGCGTCGGGGGCTGCACACCGATGCCCAGAAAGCTCAGAGCCGATTCAATGAGAATTGCACCAGCAATACCAAGTGTAGCGGTAACCAGGATAGAAGCCAGTGCATTAGGCAAAATGTGTATAAAAATAATCCGCGCGTCGCTTGCACCAATGGCCCGCGCCGCCCGCACAAAATCGCGTTCGCGAAGCGAGATAAAATCAGCCCGCACCAGACGGGTCACGCCCATCCAACTGGTCAGCCCGATCACGATCATAATATTCCAGATGGAAGGCCCGAGAAAGGCGATGACCGCCAGAATAAGAAAAAAGGTTGGGAAACAAAGCATAATATCCACAAAACGCATAATCAAAGAATCGATCCAGCCGCCGTAGTAACCGGAGACAGCTCCGAGAACCGTGCCGATGAAAATCGCCAGACCCGTGGCCACGAAACCGACCAGCAAAGAAATGCGTGCGCCCCAGATCATCCGTGAAAAAACATCGCGCCCCAACTGGTCCGTGCCGAACCAGTGGTCACCAGAGGGCGGCGCCAGTACATTCTTCAGGTCAATCGCGCCGGGATCATACGGAACAATCAGAGGCGCAAGTAACGAAACAGCAATCAAAAACAGGATAATTGCGCAACCGGTCAGCGCCAGTTTGTTTTTATAAAACATTTCCCAGAAGCCCATCGTCTATACTCTTTTCAGGAAATTCTAATACGCGGATCCGCGACCGCATACGATGCATCGGCGATCAAATTCCCTATCAGCGTTAACACCGCGCCAATCAGCAATATTCCCATGACCGTGGGGTAGTCACGGGCCATAACCGACATGTAAAATAACTGCCCCATACCCGGAATGGCAAAAATGGTTTCAAAAATAACACTGCCGCCGATCAGGCCGGGTATCGACAATCCCAGAAGGGTGATCACCGGCAAAAGCGCATTGCGCAGGGCATGTTTATAAATCACCTGTCGTTCACTCAAGCCCTTGGCGCGCGCCGTCAGAATATAATCCTGACGGATCACTTCCAGCATATTGGCCCGCATGTAACGGGAAATCCCGGCCAGACCGCCGAAAGCGGAAATAAAAACGGGTAAAATAAGATGTTTGACCAGATCGACAAACTGTCCCCAGGTGCTCAGATATTCGTAATTGAGCGACCGCAATCCCGAAATCGGGAGCCATCCCAACTGAATGCCGAAAAAAATCATCATGAGCAGCGCCAGCCAGAAAGTGGGCACGGCAAAGCCGATAAACACAAAGACCGCCATGACTTTGTCAAAAAGCGAATCCTGATGAACAGCCGACAGGACGCCAATCGGCACAGCCACCGCAATAATGATGATCAGGGATAGAAAATTGATGATAATGGTAATCGGCAGACGCTCCAGAATCTTATCCGCCACTGGCCGGTGGTCGGATGAAAAAGACGTGCCCAAATCGCCGCGCCCCAGTTTCTTCAGCCACGACCAGTATTGAACATGGATCGGTTTATCCAGTTCATACAGGCTCATCAGCCGCTCTTTCATCTCGGCCGACGCTTTCGGATTCATCTGCGTCTGCATATCCGTTGGTTTTCCGGGGGCAAGATGCATTACAAAAAAGCAAATGACCGTGATGCCCAGCAAGAGCGGAATCATGAAGAGGATTCTTTTGATCAGATACTTCAGCACATCGTTCTCCGCGACAGGCGTTTAATCCGTCTGCTCCCCGTCATCCCAAAGGGACATCTTCCGCAAATTGTCCGCCGACTGCCAGAGATGCTCCGGTGAATGCGCCTCCAGAGTGATCGTCGGTTTAATCTTCAGTTTTTTAAGCTCTGTAAAGAACCGTTCAAACGGGAAAGTCGCGGCGCCTATCGGCAAATGATCATCGAACTTCCCGAAATTATCATGAAGATGCAGATGACCGATATATCGGCCCATTTCCGCCATCCAGGTTTCCAAAGGCGCACGGGCAAAAACGTTGAAATGCCCCGTGTCGAAGCAGAAACAAACGTGATCTGACGCCAGCGTTTCCAATAAACGTCTCATAATGGTCGGGTCTTTTTCATAAACATTTTCCAGCGCGATCATGCTTCCGGCATCCCCGGCAATGGGAATAAGCTGACGCCAGAAGTTGACGCTGTTTTCCAGCCATAGGTCATCGCAGTTCACATAATAGCGGGTATCAAAGGATGGATGACAGACAATTTTCAGCGGGTGAAAATATTGCGCCAGTTCAAAGGCCTGCTTGATGCGGTCCAGACTGGTCTTCTGGATCGCATCATCCAGCGCGCCGGGCCGCAGATCCATAAAGGGGGCGTGAAATGTCACTTTCAAGCCGGCATCCTTAAGTGTTTGTGCGGTCTCGATGCACTGATTTTTATCCAGCGATTGCAACGCATAGTGACTGAAATATATTTCCGGATTAAGCTTTTTCTCCAGGATCATCGGCAGATACCGGGGAAAAAGCGTATAAGGCATATGCGTGTGAACTCTTTGTAAAACATCAATCATGTCAAAATCCTTTTAAAGATGAATCAGGATGGTTGATTTACCATAGTCGTTTTTTTTTCACAACAGCAATGAAGGTGCCCGTCAGCAACGACACAATGACCATTGAAAATGACATATTGTCAAGCTTTAGCAATTGTGACATAGAGAAAATAGACTAAAGGATGAAGACTGAATGTCTATTTTTTGTGCCTTCGGCGTTTTAATATTTCTAAGTGATGGCGCGTTTCGCGCCTTTCATCTTAACCTTCGGTCTTCAGTCTAAACACCTATTCAAGGAGAACATTTTGCCAGTTAAAAAAAATGAATCGGCACGGCGTCTGCTTTTGTGCATCAATGCTGTCTTGCAGAAAAAAGCGAAAAACATTGTTGTGTTGAATATCAAAGAGCTATCGTCCTTCACGGACTATATGCTGATTTGCTCGGGGGCGACCGACCGGCAGGTCAAAGCTGTTTCCGACGCGATCCAGGAATACCTCAAGAAAGAAGGCATCCGGCCGCTGGGGATTGAAGGAGCATCAAGCGCGGAATGGATTCTGCTGGATTATGACGATGTGGTCATTTCCGTTTTTCAGGAGGAAACCCGCTCTTTCTACGGGCTGGAAAACCTGTGGAATGCGCCACGCATGGAGATTGACGAAAACGCCGCCGAAATAAAGAAATTGACGAAGGATATGGCTTGATTCTCGATGATTTTTTTTCAGAAATCTCGGATACCCTGTTCCCGCCTCTTTGCCTTGCCTGCCATGAGATTCTCGCAACCGGCATTCAGGAGGTCTTTTGTCCCGATTGCCTGCGTCAAATCACCTTTATCACGGGCAGCCGCTGTCCGGTTTGCGGCATAATCTTTCCCGACTCGCCTTCGGGAGATCATCTGTGCGGAAATTGTCTGGAAAATAAACCCTGGTTCACATCCGCCCGCGCCGCTGTCGCCTATGACGGCGTCATTCTCGACGCAATCCACCAATTCAAGTATGGACGCAACATTACAACCGGCGCCGCTCTGGCGTCCTTTCTGGCCGGTTTTGATTTTGCCGATCAGGACCTGGATGCTTTTGACGCCATTGTCCCTGTTCCTTTGCATATCAAACGGCTGCGCGAACGGGGCTTTAATCAATCGATCATTCTGGCCCGCGCGCTGGGTAAAAAACATGGTCTGAATGTCGATTTTTCCTTGCTAAAAAGATGTAAATTGACTTTAACACAGACAGGTCTCCATAAAAAAGAAAGAGAAATGAATATTTCCGGCGCTTTTGTCGCCGCTTCGCCGGAAAAGATCCGCGAAAAAAAGTTGATTCTGGTCGATGATGTTTATACAACCGGCGCCACGATTAATGAATGCGCCAAAACACTGGTCAAAGCCGGCGCTGCTCAGGTGGCGGTCGTAACGCTGGCCAGGGTTTTGTAACGAACAGATGATAAGATTATGTTAATATTTTACATTTTTTAACAAGCTACCCCTGGAGAATCATCATGAATAAGATACTGGACAGAGAAATTCTCAAAGATAAACTCGAGTTACTGCGCAAGGAAGGGAAAAAGATCGCCTTCACGAACGGTTGTTTTGATATTCTGCACGTAGGGCATGTCCGCTACCTGATGGAGGCGAAAAAAACAGCCGACATTCTGGTTCTGGCGCTGAACAGCGATTCTTCCGTCAGGACGATTAAAGGTAAAAAAAGACCGCTGGTGCCGGAAGACGAAAGAGCGGAAGTCCTTGCCGCACTGGAATGCATTGATTTTATAACGATATTTTCAGAACTGACGCCCCTGGAGGTAATTTGCCGCCTTCGTCCGGACATCCTGATCAAAGGCGGAGACTGGCCGGAGGACAAAGTGGTCGGGCGCGACGAAATCAAACAATGGGGCGGGCACGTCACGATTATTCCGGAAGTGGCCGGTAAATCGACCACCAACATTGTGGATAAAATTATTTCCGTCTATTGCTCCGGAAGCTGACGGGGCCATGAACTTTCTCTAATTTCTTATTTCAGAAAGGGAAAGGTGATTTTTTCATCTTTTTATCGTAAATTTCTCCTTTACAAACATTCATCCATTAGGTATTAAGGCAAAATATCCATATCACTTAAACAAGGAGTAGCAGCATTGGAAAAACGAACGACTTTAAAGCCGGAGAAACTGGAAGCATTCCGAAAATTGCTCATTCAGAAAATCAATGAACTGCTGAGTGAAGCGGGTAAAACCGTCACGGAAATGACAAACGGCAAGGAAAACTTCCCTGATCCCAACGACAGAGCCTCTCTGGAATCCGACCGTAACTTCGAGTTGCGCATCCGAGATCGGGAACGCAAACTTATCGTGAAAATGCAGGAAGCCATTAAGCGAATTGACGACGGAACATTCGGCATTTGCGACGCCTGCGGCGGACCGATTTCCGAAAAAAGACTGCTGGCCAGACCGGTCACCACGGAATGTATCGACTGCAAAACCAAGCAGGAAAAAATCGAAAAGCTCAAAGGCGAGTAGCGTTCGATATAAGGCAATGTAAAAAATGCCCCGTTTTCGGGGCATTTTTTATTGCCGGTATTTTCATGTCCGATGATTCCTTTTTTCAAATAAAGATGATAATCAGCATTCATGTACGTAAACGTCGCCCTTAACATTCCTGCTGATAAGCTTTTCACTTACAGCGTCCCGGAAAGCATGCAGTCCGCGGCCGATATCGGCAAGCGTGTTTTTGTGCCGTTCGGACGTCGCAAACGCACGGGATTTATTATCACCATTTCCGACGTCTGCGACCTGCCGGAAGTAAAACCCATTCAGGAAATCCTGGACGACGAACCGCTTTTCAGCAGCGCCGACCTGGATTTTTATTCCTGGATCGCCGGATATTTTATGTACCCGATGGGGAAGACTCTGGCCGAATTGATTCCCGCGGGGGCCGAGAAAAAAGATTTTCTCTGGATCACACCGCTGACAAAGGACGATGATCTTATTTTATCCCCGGCACAGAAGAATTTACTCTCATTGCTCCGGCAACATCCTCAGGGAATCACCTTAAGCAACCTGGCAAATATCAGCAGCCTGAAAAACACCTCTTCCATCGTGCATAACCTTCATCTGGCAGGCCTGGTGCGGATTCAAACCAGACAAAGCAAACAACTCGCGGTGCGCACGGAAAAATTTGCGCACCTGGCCGAAGAAAAACTTGCGGGCGCTAAACTAACCGCCAGGCAAGGCGCACTGGTCGAATTTATGCAGACGCACCAAGCGATGGCGATCGGTGATTTAATCGAAAAAGCCAATACATCCAAAGCCGTGGTGAAAAACCTGTACGAAAAAGGAATCATCACTTTTTCGTCCGAAGAAAAAATCCGGGCGGCATCGCTTGCCTCCTCCATCGGAAAAGATCAGCATCCTTTTTTGCTCAATCCCGACCAGCATCGGGCGCTGGCCGAAATTTGCCGTCATCTGGAGAAAAATATATTTGCGCCGATTCTGCTGCATGGCGTGACGGGCAGTGGGAAAACCGAAGTCTATTTAAACGCCATCGAAGAGGTTTTAAAAAACGGCGGTTCCGCCATTTATCTGGTGCCGGAAATCGCCCTGACGCCCCAGTTGATTTCCCGTATTGCCGGACGATTCGATGAACAAAAGATTGCCGTGCTCCACAGCGGGATTGCCGAAGCCGTTCGTTTCGATCAATGGCGGCAGATTAAACGCGGCAAAATCAACCTGGTGATCGGCGCCCGTTCGGCGCTCTTTGCACCGCTTGCCAATCTGAAGCTGATCATCGTCGATGAAGAGCATGACGCCTCCTACAAGCAGGATGACCGGCTCTGCTATCACGCCCGCGACCTGGCGGTTCTGCGGGCGCAGCAAAGCGGCGCGGTGGCGGTTCTGGGCTCCGCCACGCCGGCGATCCGTTCCTACTTCAACGCCAAAACCAAAAAATATTTCTGGCTGGAATTATCCGAACGCGTGGAAAACAAACCCCTGCCGCGGGTGGAAATCGTGGATATGAAGGCGCAAAAAGAGATACAGGGCAAAATCCCCATCCTGTCGCATGAACTGATCGCCGGAATGGAAGAAACATTAAGCAGAAACGAACAGGTTTTGCTTTTCCTGAACAAGCGGGGATTTGACACATTTCTGGTTTGCGCGGATTGCGGTTACCATTTCCGTTGCCCCAATTGCGACGTCTCTCTGAAAAGCCATCTGAGCGAAAAACTCGTGAAATGCCATTACTGCGACTACACGATCAAAGCCCTGCCGCTTTGTCCTTCCTGCAAAGGCAGCCGCATTCTCAGTTACGGCACAGGCACGCAAAAGCTGGAAAAAGAAATCCAGCGGCTCTTTCCGGCGGCGCGCATCCGTCGGATGGATTCGGACACCACGGCCAGGAAAGGAACCCAGGAGGAAATTCTGCGGGAGCTTCAGGCAAAGGAAATCGACATCCTAGTGGGCACGCAGATGATCACCAAGGGGCATGATTTTCCTTTCATCACGCTGGTGGGCGTCATTGCGGCGGATACGTCGCTGAACATGCCGGACTTTCGCGCGGCGGAAAAGACCTTTCAAATGCTGACGCAGGTTGCCGGACGCAGCGGACGCGGAGACACACCCGGCAAGGTCGTCATTCAAACCTTCAACCCGCAGCATTACGCCCTGCGGCACACTCAGAATCATGACTACAAATCGTTTTACGCGGAAGAAATAGAACACCGCAAGGCTCTGCAATATCCGCCATTCGGACGGATGATCAACCTCCGGCTGTCATCAACCAACAAAGAAGCCCTGGATGACGCGGCAGACGACACAGGAAAACTGGCGCGCAAACTCAGCGCCGGACGCGGTAACACTGTGGAAATTATCGGCCCGGCGGAATCCCCGATAGCCAGGATTCAGGGACGATTCCGCAAGCAACTGCTCATCAAAGGCCGGGACATCAAAATCCTTCACGCCATCGCCCGGGAAATCATGGAAACCTGCGCCAACAGCGCCGTGAAGATTACGGCGGATGTGGACCCGGAAAATTTCATGTAGCGGGGCTGTTGAAACAGCCACCCGTTCGGACAAGTCTTTTCGACGTTCGGTAAGATTGTTTAAAAAAATGGTTTTCAGCTGATTGATCGGTTTGAAAGGTAATTGTAACTTCGGTCGAGTCAAAAAGACTCGACCGAACAGAGGTGTGCGGCTTTGGCTGTCCCCCGCTGGCGGGGGCTTTAGCCCGGTGCATACCGGGTGCAGAGGGTGGTTCTTTGATGTTGGGTCGAGTCTTTTCGACTCGACCCATGACCTGACGCTATAATTTCTGTTTTCCCTCCAGGCGGATGCGGTCCTGATAATACTGTGTGATTTCATAGACCGCATAGTCAATCAGCAGCATGATTCTCATGACGGAATCAATGGCCTGATGATGTTCCAGCGCGTTGATGAAAATCGCCTGAAACTCCGCATAAAGCCACATGTGGCGACGCATCATATTTAAGGCGTAAATGGATTCATGCAATGGAATGCCGCTTTCGTAGCATGTTCTGGCATAGTGCATGAAAAACTCCTGCGCTTTATCATAACGGTTTTCAGCAACCAGCATATTCCTTAACTGGCTGTAAAATTTGACCGCCTGCAGCACCAGCTTCTCGTCAGCAATATCCCTGTAATGAACCGTTCTTTTGTTTTTCTTGACGTCGGCCGTCCAGTGCGCGGCAATTTCATCAATATTGGACTCCAATACATCCAGCAGCTTTATCGATTCCACCATAATTATGCCATCCTTTCTCCACTGCCCAAACGATAAGGGAAATGGAAATTATTTATTTTTTGCCTTTTCCATTTTTCATTAATTCCTGGTATTCCTTGGTCACTTCGTAGGCCGCATAATCAAAGATCAGAATCGTGCGGCTTAAGGTATCCAGAGCCTGCCGCTGGTCGATGCCGGAACTGAAAATCGTCTGAAATTCAGCATACAGCCAGATATGTCTTCTCAAAAGAATGAGCGCGTAAACCGCTTCGTCCATGGGAATGCCCATGGCATAACTTTCCTGGGCATACGTGCGAAAATATTTCAATGCACCTTCGCTGATTTTTTCCTCGGCAAACATTTTACTGAAATTATGATAAAATTTTACTCCCTGATTGATGATACGCTCTTCATCCAGTTCCTTGAATGTTTTTGTCCGGGCATTGTTTTTCACATCCATCGCCCATCTTTTAGACATTCTTCCCGCGTGCTGTTCGGCCAACTCCACATACTTAATGGCGTACGTCTTCATCATTCATCTCCTTTCCGTTTGATAAATATGGCGCTTATTCTGACACTCCAGCTTTCAAAACCCTCTCTATCAATTCGAATGTTGATTCTAATATAGAACACGAAACTGAAATTGACAATAGGAATTAATTAAAAAACAACGATTACCGGTAACTCTTGACACGTTTCTGTTATTTCCATATAGATAAAAAAAATGACAGGGGCTTAACATGACAGCAAAACCACGCATTCTCTTCATGGGCACACCGGCTTTCGCCCTTCCCGCCCTGGATCTCCTGCATAACAGCTCTTTCACGATCAACGCAGTCGTTACTCAACCGGATCGTCCGGCCGGACGGGGACAAAAAGAAGTCGCCCCGCCGGTTAAACTTCTGGCGCAGAAATTCGGTCTGCCGGTTTTGCAGCCTCCGAGAGTAAAAGATCCGTCTTTTCTGGATACGCTGTATTCACTCAAACCCGACATGATCGTTGTGGCGGCTTTCGGCCAGATTCTGCCCAAAACCATCATTGATTTTCCGCCGCAGGGATGCCTGAATATCCATCCCTCCCTGCTGCCCAGATATCGCGGCGCGGCGCCGCTCAACTGGAGCATCATCCGGGGAGAAACGAAAACCGGAGTCACCATCATGCTGATGGATGAAGGCATGGATTCCGGCGATATCCTGACGCAGGAAGAAACTCCCATCGGGGCGTCGGAAACTTATGGAGACCTTCATGACCGTCTGGCAATACTGGGCTCAACATTGCTTGTCCAAACCATCGAAAAGGCGGTCGCAGGCACTGCACGGAGGCAGCCGCAGGACGCCTCCGGCGTAACATTCGCCCCCCGCCTGACCAGGGAAACAGGCAGGATCAACTGGCAGGACAGCGCCTCCAATATCGTCAATCTCATTCGCGGGCTTTCCCCCTCCCCTGCCGCTTATACGTCTTTGGATGGACAATCACTGAAAATCTATACCGCCGAGGCCCAGCCGGGTCCTGTTGACCGCCCCCCCGGCATCGTCAGTGCCGCCGATAAGTCCGGATTGCCTGTTGCGGCATCCGACGGTTATGTCCTGTTGAAAGATATCCAGTTGGCCGGAAAGAAAAGAATGCTGATCGGCGACTTTTTGCGTGGATATAAACTAAAACCGGGAAGTGTTTTAGGATAGGTTTAAAGCTATAAGCCATGAGCTATCAGCTTTCATCTGCGATCTAAAGGGTTATCATGAAAAAAACAATTCGCCGGCAGACAGTGGATATTTTAAATCAGGTCGGACAAAGTAATGCTTTCGCCGGAGAGTTGCTGGATGAAGCGCTTGATCAGCAGTCTCTGTCCGGCACGGCGGATGGGCGACTGCTGACCCATCTGGTATATGGCGTCCTGCGCATGCAGGGACATCTGGACTGGATCATTTCCCAGCTTTATCGCGGTGATTATGTAAAAATGGAGGAAAACGTTAAAAACATCCTGCGCACAGGCCTGTATCAGCTTAAATTCAGCGACCGGCTGCCGGCTTTCGCGGCGGTGGACGAAGCCGTCAAAATCGCCAAACATACCACCCCGGCGGCGGGCGGATTGATCAACGCCGTTTTGAGAAGTTACCTGCGGAACACGGATAAAATTGCATTCCCCTCTTTGGAAAAAAATCCCGCGGAACATCTGGCGGCGCTTTACTCTCATCCGCCGTGGCTGGTAAAGACGTGGCTCAATATTTACGGCAAAGAAGAAACAAAGACTCTATGTCAGGCCAACAATGAGTTGCCCCCTCTGACACTTCGCGTCAACACGTTGAAAGTTTCGCGTGAAGAACTGGAAGAAAAACTCAAAGCCGAAGATTTCAGTTGCGAACCGACGCAATTTTCACCTGACGGGATCAATCTTCTTGATCCGCCCCGTCCCATTCAAAAAACAATTTTCTTTAAAGAAGGACTTTTGCGTCTTCAGGACGAAGCGGCCCAACTGGTTTCTTATCTGGTCGGCCCCCAAAGCGGCGAAACGATCCTGGATGTTTGCGCAGGCAGCGGCGGCAAAGCTACCCACCTGGCAGCCCTCATGAAAAACGAAGGCCGGATTGCGGCCATGGATCGCGATGCCGGAAAAATCGCACAGTTGAAAAAAGATGCGTCCAGAATGGGCGTTTCCATGATTGAAACCGGACAGGCTGATCTGAGCCACCCTCTCTCCGGGGAATTTATCGAAAAATTTGATCAGGTTCTGGTGGATGCGCCCTGCTCCGGCACAGGAACACTCAGACGCAATCCCGAAATCAAGTGGCGTTTAAAATCCGGCGATATCCTTACGCAGACAAAGACACAGAAGACCATCCTGCAAAACGCGGCCGCCGCCGTTAAAAAGGGCGGCTGTCTGATTTATTGCACCTGTTCCATACTGCCTGCTGAAAATGAAGATGTTGTCCGGCAATTTTTAGCCAACTGCCCGCAATTCAGTATGGAGATGTCCCGGGCGACTCTTCTCAATAGATTGACGGATAGTCGTGGATTTTTAAGGACTTACCCGCACAGGCATTCGATGGACGGTTTCTTTGGCGCTGTTTTAAAACGCCGGATTTAAATTGACGAATCAAATAAAATAGTGCTAGTTAACCCACTATGTTTTTTTAAAGGAGTCGTCATGTTCGTTCAACAACTACAGGTCGGCCAAATGGCTGTTTTCGCCTATCTCGTCGGCGACCCCGTCACGGGCGATGCGCTGGTTATCGACCCGGCTGACAACACGCACGATATTCTGGCATTGGCGGCAAATAACAATCTCAGAATCAACTATATCGTCAACACGCACGGCCATGTTGATCATATCGGCGGCAACGCGGAAATGAAAAAACTCACCGGTGCGAAGATCATTATCCATGAGGACGATGCCTTCATGCTGACATCCACACCCGCCGCGATGCTGCGCATGTTCGGCGCGGCGCAGTCCCCGCCTCCGGACATTCTGGCCCAGGATGGGCAAATCATCTCCGCGGGGAACGTTGAACTGAAAGTCATCCATACCCCCGGCCACTCCCCCGGCGGCATGTGCCTTTACACGCCCGGTTATGTCTTTACGGGCGACACGCTTTTTGTGGAAGCGGTCGGCCGCACCGATTTACCCGGCGGCTCCTGGCAAATCATGTATAACGCAATCAAAACGAAGCTTTTCACATTGCCTGAAAATACCAAAGTTCTGCCCGGCCATAATTACGGCCGGACGCCGACATCCACCATCGGCCACGAAAAAAAGTATAACCTCTCAGTTCGCTAAAGGAGCCGACAACCTATGAAAAAAAGCATTTCATTGACGAATTTCCCGAAACTGAAATTTCTTAACCGCGGCAAAGTGCGCGACCTTTATGCCGTGCAGGATAACTTGCTGCTTGTGGCTACTGACCGGATTTCGGCCTTCGATGTCGTGATGCACAATCCGATTCCCGGCAAAGGCGTGATTCTCAACAAAATGTCCGCTTTCTGGTTTAAGCAGATGGAAGATATTATCGGCAACCACATCATCTCAACGGACGCCGCCGATTTCCCCCCGGAATGCGCCCCCTATTTCGAAAGTCTGGAAGGCCGCAGCATGCTGGTCAAAAAGGCGACGCCGCTGCCCGTGGAATGTATCGTACGGGGTTATCTGTCCGGTTCCGGCTGGAAGGACTACCGCCACAGCCAGACCGTTTCCGGCATCAAACTGCCGGAGGGGCTGACGGAATCCAGCAGACTGCCTCAAGCGGTTTTTACGCCGACGACCAAGGCGCCGGAAGGCGATCACGACTCGCCGATCACCCGTTCTGAAATGGAAGATATTATCGGGGCGGAACTTACAGACAGCATTATCAAGAAGTCTCTGGCCATCTATGAACGGGCGACATCGATTGCTTTAAAGGCCGGCATTATTATCGCCGACACCAAAATGGAGTTCGGACTCATTGATAAAAAATTGATTCTGATCGATGAATTACTGACACCCGATTCGTCCCGCTTCTGGCCGGCCGATGAATACGAAGAGGGCCGGGCGCAAAGAAGTTTTGATAAACAGTTCCTGCGCGATTATCTGCTCTCCCTTCACTGGAATCAGAAACCGCCCGCGCCCGAACTGCCTCCGGATATTATTGAAAAAACAAGGGCCAAGTACGAGGAGGCATTCTCCCGTCTGGTAAAATAATCCATTTTGCAGCTATTGACAAAAGCCAAACCGTCATTTAATTACGCGGTGTTCATTTGCACCGCGTAATTTTTTTTCAGGAGGAACTCCTTGAGCATAAGAAAACTGCCGGATTACCGTTTAAAGCAAAAAATATTGTATATTAACAACACATCCGCCGAAGCGCTGATCAGTTACGGAGATTTGTATCTGAAAGCAGGAGCTCTCTCCGATGCCCTGGACTTCTATGCCAAAGCCAAACACCAGACCGGCATGCAGAAAATGAAAAATCTGGCGCTCGAAAACGGCGACACCTTCCTTTTCCAGAGCGCGGCCAGGGCGCTGGGCAATGAGCTTCGAAACACCGACTGGGAAGAAATCGCAAAAAAAGCCGTCGAGCTTAAAAAATATTTATTTGCCCGGCATGCTCTGGAAAAGACCAATAACGCGGAATTATTAAATACGCTGACGGCAAAGATGAAAGCGGAGGAAGCGAAACAAAGCGCATGACCAAGAGGGATTATTACGAAATTCTGGGCGTCGGCAAAACAGCCTCGGATGAAGAGCTCAAGAAAAATTACCGGAAAATAGCCATGCAATGTCATCCCGATAAAAACCCGGGAAACAAAGTGGCGGAAGAAAAATTCAAGGAAGCAGCCGAAGCCTACGAAGTCTTAAGCGACAAACAAAAAAGAGAAATCTATGATCATTACGGCCACGCCGGTTTGAGCAATACCGGATTTCAGGGTTTCAGCGGCTTTGACGATGTTTTTTCCAATTTCGGCGATATTTTTGAAGATGTATTCGGCTTCGGGCACCAGCGCGGCCGCGGACGGACACGGCAGGCGGCCCGTGCCGGCGCTGATTTGCGTTATGACATGAAAATATCTTTTCTGGATGCGGCCTTCGGACTGACGACCACCATCGATCTGGAAAAACTCCATACCTGCCATGAATGTCAGGGAACCGGCGCGGCGCCCGGCACATCTCCTTCCACCTGTCCAACCTGTCAGGGAAGAGGCCAGGTTATTCAATCAAGCGGGTTTTTCACCATCAGTTCCACCTGTCCCCATTGTCACGGTCACGGCAAATTTATTTCCAAACCCTGCAATACCTGTCGCGGCACAGGCAAAGAACAGCAATGCAAAACGGTCGAATTAAAAATCCCCGCCGGGGTGGAAACCGGCTCCCGGCTGCGTCTGCGCGGCGAAGGCGAAGCGGGCGATCAAGGCGGTCCCAGCGGCGATCTTTATGTCTTTTTACAGGTGGAAGAGCATGATTTTTTCGTTCGCTCGGACGATGACATTATCTGCCGCGTTCCCATCTCTTTTGTTCAGGCCGCACTCGGCGCAACGATTGAAGTCCCTACCTTAAAAGAAACGGAGAAAATAAAAATCCCCAGAGGCACCCAAACCGGCCGTACATTCCGTCTTAAAGGCAAAGGCATTCCTCATGTGCAGGGATACGGCCGGGGAGATCAGATCATTGAAGTCTTTGTACAAATTCCAACGGAATTAACGAGAAAGCAGGAAGACCTCCTCAGAGAATTTGAAAAGCTTCGATCGTAAAGTCTTACCCATAATAGGGTTGCATTCCAGTCAACAATATGATTAACTTCCAAAAAAATAAAATGGTCTGGAGACGCAAATATGAACAACCATAAATGTCATTTTATCATCTGCCTGTTTGTTCTTTTTCTTTTATCCGGCTGTGCCGCTCTCGTTGTAGGCGGCGCCGCGGTCGGAGCGGGCGCCGGCACCTATTTTTATACTAACGGCGAACTCAAAACGGACTACGCTGCTGCTTTTGATAAAGTCTGGAACGCTTGTGAAAAAACGGTCGCGGAGATGAACGGCACGGACGTTCAGCCCGTAAAAGAAATCGCCCAGGGAAAAATCACGACCGTAATCAATGGCGAAAAGGTACAGATTGAAATTGCCTACCGGACAAAAAATCAGACATCCGTTGCCGTTCGCGTCGGACTGCTGGGCAATAAGCTGTCCTCCCAGCGTCTCCACGACAAAATTGCCGACCATCTGGCCAAAATTTAATATTGGGCAACTTGACTAAAAGCCGGGCTTGGCATCCTCATGAATAAGAAACTTCTTTTCGGCGTCGTGCTGGGCATTGTCCTGATCTACTTCTCCGTCCGGGGAATCAATTTTGATGAAACCCTTTTCCACCTGAAGAAAATCAACCTGAGCTATGCCGCCTTGTCTCTTTTCTTTATTGTCTTCATGCAGGCGTTGCGATCCTACCGCTGGGGAGTCATTTTACAGCCTCTGGAAAAAATTAATCAACTCACTCTTTTTTCCGTAACCTGCGTCGGTTTTCTTGCGATTGCCGCGATTCCGGCCCGCATCGGTGAACTGGCCAGACCCTATTTAATCGCAAAAAAAAGCTCCATCAAAATGTCTTCAGCGCTCGGAACGGTCGTTGTGGAAAGAGTACTGGACAGCCTTGCAGTACTGACGATTACCATTACGGTTCTTATTCTACAGGATTTACCGTCCTGGATGATAAAATCCGGCATCCTTTTTTTTATAGTGACCGTGTTGATGATCGCCTGTATTATTGGATTAGTCTGGCGCAGAGAAACCACCGTTAAAATCATCGACCGGATTTTGCGATTCCTGCCCGGAAAACTTTCGCAAAAAGTCAACCATGTGATCCACCATTTTATTGATGGTTTTCAAGTCATCACCGACGTGAAAAGGCTTCTCTATTTACTGTTTTTATCAGCCGTGGTCTGGCTTGTGGATGTCGCCGCGATTTATGCGCTGTTTCTGGCGTTCGGCTTTAACCTGCCGATTCTGGCAGCCTTCGTCGTCATGGTTATTCTGATCGCGGGTATTGCAATTCCCGCAGCGCCGGGCTTTATCGGCAACTGGCATTATGCCTGTATTCTGGGTTTGAGTCTATTCGGCATTGCAAAACCGGAAGGTCTTTCCTTTGCGCTGGTCTATCACTTCCTGTCCATGATTGTTTTGATCGTCTTGGGTGTAATCTTCCTGCCCTTCAATAAATTTTCCATTTCCGATATAACAAAACAGATGAATAAATAAAGAAAAGGCGATGGGCTATAGGTAATGGGCTGGAAATAATTATAAGGCCCATGGCCTATTGCCGATCGCCTATAGCCTATTACCTATCTTCTCTCGTCGCCACTTTGAGCGTTTTCAGTTTTTTATGCAGATTGCTTCGTTCCAAGCCGATGGCTTCGGCTGTCCTGGAAATATTGCCGTCGTACTCTTCGAGTTTTTTGATGATGAACTGTCTTTCAAAATCCAGTCTGGCATCTCTTAAAGAATCACCGGCGGCGGACAATTCCGATGCAAAAGCGCCTTGCTCCGCCTTGATGTTCAGTTCAGGAATATCATCCGCCTTGATCTCACTGGATGGCGTCAGGATAATCAGTCTTTCAATAATATTTTTCAGTTCCCGGACATTGCCGGGCCAATTATGCACCATCAGTTTATCCAAAGCACCGTCGGTCAAGGTCTTCGGCGGCTCACCCTCTTTCGCGGCAAAGTCATGAAGAAAACGTTCCGTCAGAAAAGGGATATCGTCTTTTCGGTCTCGAAGCGGCGGCACGTGCAACGGAATGACGTGCAGACGGTAATAGAGATCCTGACGGAAACGGCCTGCTTCCATCTCTTTTTCCAAATCTTTATTCGTTGCGGCCAAAACCCGCACATCCATATCAATGACTTTATTGCCGCCGACTCTTTCGAATTTTTTCTCCTGCAGAATCCGCAAAATTTTTGCCTGCGCCTTGAGGCTCATGTCCGCAACTTCATCCAGGAAGATGGTGCCTTCATGGGCCAGATCAAATTTGCCGCGCTTTTTTTCGGTGGCGCCGGTGAAGGCGCCTTTTTCATGCCCGAACAATTCACTCTCAATCAACTCTTCGGGAATCGCCGCGCAGTTGACTTCCACAATCGGTTTGTGCGACCGGCGACTCAAATGATGGATGGAACGCGCCACCAGCTCCTTGCCCGTGCCGTTTTCGCCCATAATCAGAATCCACGCGTTGGTCGGCGCAACGATGCTGATCATTTCCTTGAGTTCGTTAATCACCGAACTGGTCCCGGTCAACTCGTACTGATGCGATACTTTCTGCTTTAATAAAATATTTTCTTCTTCCAGACGGACCACATTGAGCGCATTGTTTACCAGGATGATCACTTTGTCCAGAGACAGGGGTTTTTCAATGAAGTCAAAAGCGCCCAGCTTGGTTGCCCGCACCGCTGTCTCAATGGTGCCGTGGCCGGACATCATAATAATCAGCACATTCGGATGGGCGGCATGAATGGCTTTGAGTGTTTCCAGACCATCAATGCCGGGCAGCCAGATATCCAGCAGAACCAACTGCGGCATTTCTTCCGCCACAATCTTAATCGCCTCTTCACCGCTGCCCGCCACCAGCACCTGAAAGCCTTCATCCTCCAGAATAGCTTTCAGGGACTGACAAATGCTGACTTCATCATCTACGATCAGAATTGTTTCATTCATAAGGCTTTCTCAACTTCGCTTTCCCTTATAGATTAAACTTCGGAAACGGGCAACTGAAAAGATACAATGGTTCCGGTCGGATGGTTGTCGCCGATCCTGACCTGACCTTTATGGTCCGATATAATTGAACTGACAATCGCCAGCCCAAGCCCCGTTCCTGATTTCTTGGTTGAAAAGTACGGCTCGAATACTTTCCGCTTATAACTGGCCGGAACGCCGGCGCCGTCGTCGGCGACGGCAACCGTTACGGTTTTATGCGACTCATGATATCTGATGATAACCGCAATATGCCCGGCCTGCTTATTCAGGGAAGCAACAGCGTTATCCAGCAGATTAATCATGACGCGATTGATCTGCTCGGCATCCAGATTAAATTTCGGCAATCCCTCCGCCGGACTGTATTCAAACTGAATGTCTTTGTGAGCGTCCACAAAAAGGGTCACGGCCTCGGACACAACCGCGTTGAGATCATTGGGAACCAGCGTCGTCACGGGCATACGCGCATAGCGGGAGAACTCGTTGACCAGATTTTTAAGCACCTCCACCTGATCGATGATGGTCTGCGTGCATTCCTTAAAGACGGATCCCTCTTCGCCCAGTTTGTCCCCGTATTTACGCTGAAGCCTCTGCGCGGAAAGCTGCACGGGCGTAAGCGGATTTTTAATCTCATGCGCCATGCGCCGGGCTACTTCCCGCCAGGCCGCGGCGCGTTCCGCTTTCTGCAACTCCGTCAAATCTTCAAACACGGCAACAATACCGGAATCGTTGCCTTCTTCATCCTCAATCGTCGTCAACGTCAGCAGGATGGTTAAAGCCTTATCCCGCAACGTCAGCTCCAACTGTTTTTCCAGTATCCGTTCATGGTTCTCCTTCATTTCCAGCAGGAACGCATCCACGAGAGCAAGATGCTCACCGAGCAAAAGTTCTCGATACTTCCGGAAAAGAAATTGAGAAGCGTCAATTTCAAGCATGGCTTCCGCGGCGCGGTTAATGGTGGTGATCGTACCGTTTTTATCGACGGAAATAATCCCCGCGGAAACATTGCGCAAAACGGCGGCCATATATTTACGTCGCTGATCAAGAGAGATATTGGCCTCTTCCAGACCCGCTTTGCTTTTCTGCAAATCATCCGTCATCGAGTTGAATGATTTGACCAAAATCCCGATTTCATCGTCAGCTTCGATGTCAATGCGGCTGGCCAGATCGCCCTGAGTGATTCTGTTGGTTGCCGACACAAGATCCTGGATGGGATTCGTGATGCTTTTCGCCAGTGACAGACCAAACCATGTCGCCAAAAAGATAATCACCAGCGTCACAATCGACAGCGTCACAACGTAATTAAACTTGATTGGATTTTTTAAGAGCTTGACCTGTCCGTAGTGTTCAGAAGCGTCGGCAATGCTCCGCAGTTTATCGCCGAATCCACGGGGAACGCTGTAGATCACGGAAACCCGACCGATGACTTCCGTTGGAACGGCATAAGAAAAAACAGGAACGACGCCGATAATCGCCTCCCCGGCAGGCGTGGGGGACACTGTTGAAATTTCTTTGCCGGAATAGATATCTTCCAGCATTTTCGGCGACAGTTCAATAGGAGTCAACGAGGCATTTTCGGCATCGGCAAAAACAATACTTTCGCCTTTAAAATCAAAATAGGCTTCCACTCTGCCCACTTTGTAACTCTTCTGGCGCTGCGCAAGCAAACGATTCAGGTAATCCGATCGGTCCGTATCGTAGAGATGGCTCTGGGTAATGTCCGCGCTGATTTGACGGGCATGAAACTTGGCCATCTCCTCGGCCTGGGCATAGTAAATCTGGGCGACTTCCAGAGATCGGCCCAGGGCATCGCCGATTTTAATGTTAAACCAGAATTCGATCGAATAGGAGAGAAAATTAATGGCAAACAGAAACAGGAGAATGGTCGGAACAAGCGACAACCCGACAAACGCGGCAACCAGCTTGGTGCGCAGCCTGGAGCCGATAATCCCCTTGCGGCGTTCTGAAAATATTTTAAAAATATTGCGGACAATCAGGAAAAGCAAAAGCAGGATCAGGATAATATTAACGCTGGTCAGACCGTAAACCAGGATATTGGACGATATCGGCAGCTCTTTCCGGGAAGAAAACTGACTGGCCAGAATCGTAAAAACGATCGCCAGGCAACCGACAATCAGCATCAAAATGCGCTCACGCTTTCGCTTTCTTAACTCCCGTTCATCGATATGGATTTTTCCGGATTTTTTTTTAATGTTCATGAGCGGCGTTGATCAACTTTCGCACCGATAGAAACCCTGATGGTTAATAGGAAAATCTTATCTTATACAACGGTGTTTCAAAATCCCATAAAGACACGAAGAATAACACATACTCCATCTTAAAAGGCAACCGCACCTTATCCATTTTAACTTTGACCCGGGCATGGTAATCATTGCCTTTCGACAGACGGGAAAGAGGAACAACGGAAATTCCATTCAAATCCGCCATCGCTTTTTGCGCGCTTTGAAAATCCGGAAAAACCGCCGGCTGATCATCGCCGTTTGTCGTCACTAAAAATAATTTTTTTAAATTGTCATACTTGATCGTGCGGTGAATTTCTTTGCTGACGATATTTTTGTTCCATAGATAAGACCTTTCCTGATAAACTTCGATGTGAAGGGTAAAAATGGCGGGAACGCCCGCCATGATGGCGGACTCCATTTCCGGTTTGAAACAATTCACCAGTCTGGCGTATAAAAGCACCTTTTCCGTGTTGCTGGTAATTAAAAGATCGACCATCCGGGGAGCCGTGTCCGCACGCGCCGATGACGGAACAATGAACATGATCATCAGAAAAATCATGCCCATCGCCTGCCGGAAACGACTCAACTTTTTTATCATACAAGCCATTTTCTCTCCAGGAGCATCCGCGTATTTCGCTGCCAAAAAATCTTTCGCAACGCATAGTAGGTAACCCGTCGATAAAAATCAAGGTGAATTTGGGTTGAACAAAGATATTGATAATTTCAGAAAACCTTCAGATTTGCGCGGCGTCCAGAATGGTAAAGGGTGGAATCTTACAGGACGTCAACTTTGCCGCCTGCCGCTGATCGTAATCCGTGATAATTTCCCAGCTGTCCTCTTGATGCACAAGTTCCCGCAATAAAAGATTGTTCAGCCGGTGGCCTGATTTATACGCCACAAAGTGGCCGATGATCGGCATCCCCAGTAAAAACAAATCGCCGATGGCATCCAGGATTTTATGTTTGACAAATTCATCCGGCATCCGCAGACCTTCTTTATTGATAATTTTTTCATCGTCGAGAACGATCGCATTATCCAGCGACCCGCCCAGACCCAACCCCTTGGCCTGCATAAATTCAACTTCTTTTAAAAAACCGAAAGTTCTTGCGTGGCAAATGAGATCTTCATAGTTTTTATCGGTAAATACGAAACTGAAGGCCTGTCTTCCGATGACCCGATTAACAAAATCAATTTCATACGTTATTTTAAACTCCCTGGAAGGCAGAAGCATGGCGCTTCCCGTTCCTTCTTTCACGGAAACAGGTTTTTTAATGACCAGCATCTTTTTTGACTTCCCCTGAGGCCGTGTGCCCGCTGCCTTGAACATATTGACAAACGGACGGGCGCTTCCATCCATAATCGGCACTTCAAAAGAATCAAGTTCAACAATGGCATTATCAAGACCCATCCCGCTGCATGCCGACAAGAGATGTTCCACGGTAGAAACCGTCACGCCGCCGTATCCCAGCGTCGTGGCCAGCATGGTATCGCAAACCATCTTGAAGTCCGCCGGAATCGGCCCGGCATCCGGTAAATCCTTGCGAACGAAAATAATGCCGGTGTCAGCCGCAGCTGGTTTAACCTTCATATTGACCTTACGCCCGGTATGTAAACCGATACTGGAGCAAAGGATTTCTTTTTTCAGTGTGCGCTGTAAATTCATATTAGCCCTTATTTAATACTGGATTTTAAATCCAGCAATAACTATACCAAACATAACCGGCAAAAAAAATATCTTAACATTATGTATTCCTTATCATTTCATAATGCTTACAGTCACCGGATTTTGACTTGCGGATTTATATGTGGCTAAAACAACACACTTGGGCGCCCCGATGCGGGCCAAACGCCGGAAGCTAAAGATTTATTTACAGAATCTATCCTTTTCACTATAAATGCAGCCGCAATAGGGCTGACGGTACATCCCCAGTTCTTTGGAAATTTTGACTCCTTCATTCCACCCGACACGGAAATCCTCATAGAAGAAAGGAATTCCCAGTTGGCGACTCAGATTCTCGCCGATCTGGCGGATCAAATCATGCTTCTGAAAACGGCTGTAAAGCAGCGTGGAGGTAAATGCATCGTAATTTTCTTTTCTCGCCTGCTCGGCCGTAAATCTTAAACGGTCCGTCAGGCAATAAACACATCTTTCTTCCGGCTTTACCGCCACGCGACGCAAAAATTCTTCCAGGGGATAACCTTCCGGCCAGACAACATTTACAAGAATTTTTTCGGCATAGTCTTGAAGAGTTTGTTTGCGGCGGACATACTCCGTATAGGGATGAATATTGGGATTGTAAAATAATCCGGTTACGTCATGACCATGCGTCCTCAACGCCTTGAGCGGATAAATCGTGCAGGGTCCGCAGCAGATATGCATGAGCAGTTTCATGAAACAAATGATCCTCCGGATTAAAACAATTCCTTCTGAGCGCCCGATGCCTTCAGGCCGAAATGCTCATAAGCTTTGGCGCAGGCCATCCGGCCCCGCGCCGTTCTTTGCAGATAGCCTTCCTGAATCAGGTAAGGCTCGTAAACATCCTCAATCGTCACCCGCTCTTCGCCGATTGCCGCCGCCAGACTCTCCACGCCCACCGGGCCGCCGTTGAATTTTTCAATCAACGCGAGAAGCAGTTTGCGATCCATTTGATCAAAACCCTTTTGATCGACTTCAAAAGCATCCAGCGCTTCGCGGGCGATTTTCCCGTCAATGGTTCCGTCGCCTTTTACTTCCGCGTAATCACGAACACGCTTGAGCAGCCGGTTGGCGATCCGCGGCGTACCGCGCGCCCGCCTGGCCAGCTCTTCCGCTCCGTCAACGATCAACCGGACGCCCAGAATCGACGCAGACCGCTGAATGATCACGGCCAGTTCCTGCGGTGTATAGAATTCCAGACGGAAGTGCATGCCGAAACGGTCACGCAGCGGTGATGTCAGGGACCCCGCGCGGGTCGTCGCGCCCACCAGCGTAAATTTGGGAATGTCCAGTTTCATCGACCGGGCGGACGGCCCCTGCCCGATTAAAATATCAATGTGGAAATCTTCCATGGCCGGATACAGGATTTCTTCCACAACATGAGAGAGCCGATGAATCTCATCAATAAACAAAACCTCATGCTCGTGCATGTTCGTCAGAATCGCCGCCAGATCTCCCGGCCGTTCAATCACCGGGCCGGAAGTCACTTTAATATCCACCTCCAACTCCCGGGCGATGATATAGGCCAGCGTAGTTTTCCCCAGGCCCGGCGGGCCGTATAAGAGGACATGATCGAGCGACTCCCGCCGTTTTCTGGCCGCTTCAATAAAGATCGACAGGTTACTTTTCACTTTGTCCTGACCGATATAATCAGCAAGCTTTGGCGGACGCAGAGAATTTTCCAGATTGCCTTCGTCTTCGGCGCAAATCGGATCAATTAAAGGATTTTTTATGTGGGCGTCCATTTTCGTTACCTGAACCTATCTGTTCAACCGCCAAGAATTTTTAACGCTTTTTTCAAGAGTTGATCCATTGCCAACTCGCCTTCCGCATCTCGTGCGACTTTGTCAAGGGCGTCTCTGGCGGCATTGGCTTTATATCCCAGGTTGATCAGAGCGGAAAGCACATCTTCCCGGATCATCTCGCTTTGTTTTTGCCGGGCATCCATGACGGGCATCTGATCCGCCGCCATTTTCCTGATGGCTTTTTCCTTGAGCTCCAATATTAACCGTTCGGCCATTTTCCTGCCGATGCCGGGGATCGTGATGAGTTTACTGAGATTACCACCGGAAATCGCTTCAAGCAGCTCGGCGGCTGAAATACCCGAAAGAATATTCATGGCCACTTTCGGCCCGATGCCGCTGACGGAAATCATCAGTTGAAAAAGTTCGCGTTCCTGCAGCGTGTAAAAACCGAACAGGTTAATCGCATCCTCTTTGACAGAGGTATGAATATGCAGGGTTACGGTTTCCCCCGCTTCAGGGAGCTCGTAAAAAGTCGTCAGCGGAATAAAGACACGGTAACCGACGCCCTGCGTATCCACAACGATATGGGAAATTCCCTTATGGGCAATTTTACCGGAAAGCAGAGCGATCATATCAGAGGGGCTGCTCCTTTAAAAAATTGGCCTGACAGATGGCTGCGGCCAGAGCATCCGCCGCATCCGCGGGGGGCAGAGCATCAAGCTTTAAAATAGCCTTCACCATCATCTGCACCTGGCGTTTCTCCGCCCGGCCGTAACCGACAACCGCTTTTTTGACTTCCAGCGGCGAATATTCAAAAACGGGAATGCCTTTCCCGGCGCAGGCAAAAATGACGACTCCTCTGACCTGGGCCTGCCGGATCAGGCTGCGGACATTTTTGCCATAGAAAATATTTTCCAATCCGACTGCCTGCGGTTCCGTTTCCGCAATGACGGCGCTGAGCTTGCGGAAAATATCCATTAAAATTTCAGAAAGAAGGGAATCTTTAGGAGGTTTGATTTCACCATGAAGGATATGACGCAGATAATTGCCGCTTTTATCAATGACTCCATACCCTGTCACACGGCTTCCGGGATCAATGCCTAAGATTCGCAAAATATCAGCTTTCGTTAAAAATCCGTCTTGTGTCTTAGCTCAACTTTTCCATGACATCTTCATCGATGTCAAAATTGGAGTAAACATTCTGCACATCATCGTTGTCTTCCAGCTTCTCCATGAGTTTCAACATGGACTCCGCCTTGCCCGATTCGAGTTTTACCGTATTGGAAGGAATCTTGCTGATGGCAGCCGAAAGATGTTTAATGCCTTTCTCATCGATGGCTTTTCTCACCGCCTCAAACGCCGCCGGTTCCGTGATCACCTCAAATTCGTCGCCTTCCGTCTTCACGTCTTCCGCTCCGGCTTCCAGCGCCAGTTCCAGCAATTCATCTTCGCCAATGAGTTTTTTATCAATGACGATGCTCCCCTTCTTCGCAAACATCCAGGACACGCAACCATTCTCCCCCAGATTGCCGCCATGTTTGGAAAGGATATGGCGAATTTCCGCCACGGTCCGATTTTTATTATCCGTCATGACATCGACGATGACCGCCGCGCCGCCCGGCCCGTAGCCTTCATAAGTGATTTCTTCATACGCCGCCGCGCCTTCGCCGCCGCCGGTTCCTTTCTTGATGGCCCGATCGATATTATCTTTGGGCATATTCTCTTCTTTGGCCGCCATCACCGCCTGCCTCAGACGGGCATTGCCTTCAATATCGCCGCCGCCCAGACGCGCCGCCAGCGTAATTTCCTTGATAATTTTGGTAAATATTTTGCCGCGTTTGGCGTCAATCGCCCCTTTTTTTCTTTTGATGGTGCTCCATTTATTATGGCCGGACATATTGTTTTTCTCCTGGAAAAAGATAATCTTGTATATTTTTTTGCCTCATAGCATAAGGCGATAAGCTTGTAAAGTTAATTACATATTTTATCGGGAGCTTTTATCAGGACACGGCAAAGGTCCGAGAGCGCTTTCCGTCAATTTCCAGATCGTCCTTCCCGGCAAAAATATTCATCGTGAAAACATCGTGAAAATCTTCGGTTGATGGAACTTCAGAAATATGTAAAATGAATCGCAAAAAAATAACCGGTCAGCATTAACGATCCGGCAAAGAAGCTCATGACACATCATTAAAAAAAAGCGAGGAATGCCATGCAATATTATAATTTATCGGATTTTCTAAAAATATCCGCGGTATTGAACTACCAGTTGAGCGCCAAGCAACGAAACTGGCACAGCATAACATCCGTTGTACTGGATGGGAAACCGATATCGAATCATGATCAGGAGGTCCTGCTCCATGCATTCAACTACCTGGGAAAAATCTATGGAAAAACCAAAAGAGACCTCGGACCTTTCTCCGTTTTGCACCCGCTTCGAGTCACCGCATTGCTGGCTCATGCGTCGAAAAAAGCCATCCTGCTGGATTTGATGACCTGTCTTCTTCATGACAGCTTTGAGGATTTCCAGCCTGTCATCTTCAAAGATTCCAACTGGATCAACCTGGATGAAAAATTTCAATCCTTCCTGACGGAGATACCGGAAGATCATCAGAAACGTTTGATGGAGCATCTGCGCTGGCTGACCAAAGAACCTTCGGAACCCTACTATCATTACATTGGCCGTTTTCTCAACCAGGCCTGCAACTCCCCTGAAGTGATCAGGATCAAGCTTGCAGATCGTTTGGATAACACGTTTGACATGCGCATTGATCTTCAGGACCCCTTGCAGGGCGTTGACTTTTTTAAAGTCGTTTATCGAATACTTTTCACCAATGCCTATAAAGGGTATAAGCCCGAAAGGTCCCACCAGCCGACCGTGATTTTGAACGGCGCTGAACGTCTTTATCAGCTCTTTAAAAACATTGTCCTGCTGTCGCTCACCCGTCAGCGAAAGGCCGCCACGGGAGATTCCGTCAGCCGGAAACTTTTTAACGCCCTTGCCGAAGCCAGTATGCAGGAAGCCCAGCGAATCGCTTTACATATTTTCGGATACCATGAGACATCTGTTCTCAAATTCAAAAAAATTCTGATAGAAATGAAGGCCTATGCGCAATCGGGAGGATTTAACAGCGTAACCCATCCAAACGCGGCACATCGTCTGGACGGTGTTCTCATGTCGATCTTTGATCAACCACAACGCGAGGAACGGAAAAAACAACTCGCGACATTGTACCAGGACAAATCCCTCATGATTGAAGTGGCTGTTGCTTTTGTTACGATATTCTTAAACTTCCTCAATGATCCGAGATATTTTGTCCACGGGATCAGCACGGAAGGAATTTATCCGGAAACGATTTAATCTTACGCTGACCCGGTAACGACGGCATTTTAACGCGCTGAGCGGCTGGGGATAATCATTACCTGGGCATTGGGAATCTGTTTTTTCAGTTCCGATTCCAGACGTTCCAGCAAATCATAAACGGCCGACACTTTCGTTTCCGGATGAAATTCCATAAACAGCTCAATGAAGGTCTGACTGCCCGACCGGCGGGTCCGGAACCCGTGGATCTGATCATAAGCTTCATAATTGGCAACCAGCTCGCGCAGAATGATGAGCTGATCATACTCATCAAGGCTGCGGTCCAGCAACTCGGAAATGGATCCGGAAAAAACTTCATAAATGGATTTTACAATGCTGAGCATGAGAATGGATGTTGCACAAACATCGAGATAGCGCGTCCAACCGGCGCCATGAAAAAGAAGAGCGATGCCCACGGCCATGATAATCAGAAGGTCTTCCAGCGCTCCCATTCTGGCCATCTTCCAGATGGAACTGAAGATCGGGGAATGCTCTGTTTTACTCAACCGGTAGTTGCGAATCCAGAGCCAGAGCGACGCAATGAAGGAGACAAAAGTCAGCAGCATGGCGATTCCCCCGCCATGCTGTTCCGCAGGATGCATAACTTTCATGATGGTTTCATAGCCGACGAAAAGAGCGGCAAAAAGCATCGTAATGCCGACAACAATACTGGAGATGGTTTCCATTCTGCCCAATCCGTAGGTATTGAGCAGGTCCGTTCCCCGCGTCATCCGCTTTACCGTATAAAGCGAAAGCCCGGAAGCCAGGGCGCCTGTAAAGGCAATCACAAAATTGGCTACGAAAACGATCGAATTGGACGTAGCGATACCGATGGCGGAGACGCCCAGTGTGTAAATCTCCATCCCCATCATCAGCGCCAGTATGCGGATTTTTGTTTGATTGGAAACGGCCGCGGAAAATTCACTCATATTTTGACGTCCTTCTATATCTTCTATCGGGCTGCCAGATGGTTTTCTGACTACCCCAAAAAGCTTTTCTCTGTCAATAACAGATTATATCCGTTCATTGCCTTCAAAATAAGATTACCGGCAAAGAGGCTGTTCTTACCGCAACCGTCAATATCGCTATAGCGATCCCATGGCGATCAGTTCTTTAATATTAACGTGCAGGGATTCGGGAACCGACAGGCCTTCACGGATCAGGTCCAGCACCAGCGGCTTTTCGTCGGGGAATTTATAGCCTTCGTAGCTCTGCGAAAAAAGCAGCCCGCCTCCATGGTTTGCCCAGGCATTCATATTATGGTCAAAACAGACGCGCGAGTTCACATGCAGGTTCTCCATCATCACTTGCAGTTCTTCCAGCCGTTCATGAGGAGAAGAGATGTGCAGCCGTCCCTGCTCGCAATCTTCAAATATGTCCGTACCCCGTCTGGGCACAAAAGGACGGGAACGGATATAGTGCGGGTTGATTTCATTGAGCACCCGCGCCGTATTTTCCGCATGCTGCCGCCAGCGCTCCCGCCCCCCCAGATCCGGCATCCAGTATTCAGAAAGCTGGAAGCCTGCGGCCATCGCCTTTCTGCCGCCTTCGATCTGTTCGGCGCTGGTCACGCCCTTGCGGACAATTTTTAGAATTTCGTCATCGCCTGTCTCCAGGCCGACATGAATACGGTCGAGCCCGGCCTCCCGGATCGCAGTCAATTCTTCCGGCTTCCTTTGCGCCAGCGTCTTGGAGCGGGTGTAGGACGTTACTCTCGTCAGGCTGTCTAATGTTTCCCGCAAATACTGTAAAACATCGATAAACTCTTGCGGACGCATAATCATGCTGTTGGCATCCTGTAAAAATGCCGTCCTTCCTCCGTAATACAGCCAACCGAATACAATAGAGAAGCAATTGTTTTCATTCAGGTGAGGATTGGCGCTCAGAATCGTTTGCAGCAACTCTTGATTAATTCTTCCTCCCTGTCCTGTCTTTCGGGACACCTCACGAATTTCATCAACCATTACTTTAACAGTATCGATATCCGCCTTAATGTCCGCAACGGAACGATAAACAAACGGATATCCCTTGTACATTTCGCAAAATGTGCATTTATTCCAGGGACAATTCTCCGTAATCCTCAACAAAAGCGAAGCACTGCCCCCTTCACTGGGCGGTCGATAGACCCCCACGGCAAAAGATAAATGATTGATTTTCTCAACATTTTCCCGGTAAGACGGATTTGCTGCAACCGATACCATAAAGACTCCTTATTCCATAATTCCAGATCGTACTATAATACTTTTCCGCCATTTGACAATATCAACCTATGGAACTTGTTCATCCGATATTGTATCCGAAAGTCTAAATATCAAGAATTTAAAGTTTTGTGGTAAAATCAGCTTTTGTTTAATCACCAAAAGCAGTTAAATAATAAAGTGCAATCAAACATAAAAATAAATATACCCCTTGTCATAGGACTTTTTTTTATGTATAAGTCGCACGTCTTTTTAAGATTGTTACGGCACGATAAAAAAACATTTGGCACAACACTCGGATGTTTTCTTAAAGTGTCACAAATACATTTTAAGCCTTAATAAAAGGCAAGGGAGGAATTAAAAAATATGGCTAATGAGAATTTGGAAAGTAAGCGATGGGGGCTTGCCGCAGCCGGTGTGGTCATCATGCTGATTTTGGGCACGGTTTACGCCTGGTCGGTTTTTGTGAAACCCATTGTAGCCGCACAGGGCTGGGAAGTAAAGGTTGTATCGAGAGTTTTCATGCTGATCATCGGATGTATCGGCGTTTCCGCCGCATTCGGTGGCATTCTGGTGGATAAGAAAGGCCCTAAATTTGTCGCAATCCTGGGAGCCATTCTTTATGGAATCGGTGTTTTACTGGGCGGCGTAGCATTGCATATCGGCAGTTTCTGGCTTCTTTTATTCGGTTATGGCGTCATCGGCGGCATGGGTAACGGTCTTGCTTACGTTGTGCCAATCGCTACTTTGATCCGCTGGTTTCCGGACAAGCGCGGCTTGATCACGGGTCTGGCCGTCATGGGATTCGGTTTAGGCGCCTTCTTTATCGGTATGATCATTCCCGGTCTCATCGTTAAAGTCGGTGTTGCCAATGCCTTCTTGATACTGGGCGCAATTTACCTTGTCCTTAATTTACTTGCTTCCGCTACCCTGAAAAATCCACCTGCCGGATGGCTTCCCAAAGGCTTTAAGCCTTCGGCCACAACGGTTAGCGCGGCCGATTCGTTTGCCTGGGCCGAAGCGAAGAAGACCCGCCAATGGTATATGCTCTGGTGCATGCTCTTCCTGAACGTTACTGCCGGTATGGGGCTTTTATCCAAGCTTTCCCCCATGGCACAGGAAGTTATTAAATTAGCTCAAGGTGTCGATGATCCTGCCAAACTGGCCGTTCTGGGCGGTGGTGTTCTGGCCACAGCCTCCATTTTCAACGGTCTGGGCCGTCTTTTCTGGGCTGCCGTTTCCGACAAGATCGGCAGGAAAGGCACTTATATGACCATGTTCCTGACCCAGGCGATTCTTTACGTTCTTCTGCCTCAAGTCACCAGCGTGCTCATCTTCACGATCATTGCCTGCTACCTGCTAGCGTGTCTCGGCGGCGGTTTCGCGGTCATGCCGGCATTCGCCGCGGATTCCTTCGGGCCAACCAACATCGGCAGGATTTACGGCTTTATCCTTACTGCATGGGGCGCTGCGGGTGTTGTCGGCGGTTTTGTTTTTGCCGAATTCAACAAACAGCAGTCTCTCTATACAGCGGCCGGATGTCTGGCTCTCGGCTTTATCATTGCCCTGCTCTTCACCAGACCGAAAAACGTATCAGAATATAGATAATAAGATAGCGACATCTTTCTATCCGCTAGTTCAAAGAGCGCCGGTGTTGCACCGGCGCTCTTTTTTTTAGCCGTCCCTACATTTTTTCACAGACAATTTAACTGCGACGGCCGGGGGCTACCCACGGGGCATGATCGGTCTGATTTAATCGATCGTGAATTAATCATTCATTGACATAATAGCGCTATTTTGTTAGTTCGCTCTCGCCGTTTAAGAGAAATCCTTCTTTTCGTGCAGGTGATGGGGTTCACCTTTAACCGCCTTTGTTGCTGATAACTCCTGCCAAATTCAATATCAGGAGTTATCGTATGGAAAGCATCTATCTCGTTGCGGCTTTCTGGTTTTTTGCCGCCGTCTTGTCCACCTCTTTAGCCAACCGCCTGAAAATCTCTATCGCACTCATGGAAATCATTGTCGGCACAGTGATCGGATTTGCCGCATTCCAGCTCGGTTACTTTGACAAACTGTCGCTCCATGCCGAATGGCTGAAATTCTGCACCGGCCTCGGCGCCATGCTGTTGACGTTTCTCGCCGGCGCGGAACTCAATCCCGATGTCATGAAATCCAAAATCAAGGAAGTATCAGTCATCGGATTGATTGGATTTGCCTCACCCTTTATCGGCTGCTCTTTGATTGCCTACTACCTGATTGGATGGAATCTTCAGGCAAGTCTGTTATGCGGCATTGCGCTTTCCACAACCTCCATGGCGGTGGTTTATGCCGTCATGCTCGAATACGGATTTAATAAAACCGATTTCGGCAAAGGGATACTGGGCGCCTGTTTCGTCAACGACCTGGGAACCGTTATTGCGTTGGGATTGATCTTTGCGCCATTCACTTACAAAACGGTCATATTCATTGCGGTAACAATCCTTTTGATTTTCACCGTGCGTCCAATGACGGATTACCTCATCAAGCGCTTTGCTTATAAAACGGCCGCTATCAGGGCCAAGTGGATCATCTTCGTTCTCCTGGCCATGGGTGTTCTGGCTTTATGGTCGGGCAGTGAACCGGTTTTGCCTGCCTATGTCCTGGGGATGGTTTTGGCAAATACCATGGAAAAAGATGGTCATTTTGTTCGAAGACTAAGGACGTTAACCGTTGGCTTTTTAACGCCACTGTATTTTCTCAGAGCTGGCGCCCTTGTGTCCATACCGGCGCTTATCTCGGCGCCGGTTATCTTTCTTGTGCTTTTCGGCGGCAAAGTTATGACGAAGATATTCGGTCTGTATCCGGCCATTCATCGTTTTCGGGAGGATAAAAAGGAAAAATGGTATTATACCTTGCTAATGAGCACCGGGCTGACATTCGGAACCATCTCGGCACTGTACGGGTTGACCAACAACATCATCACCCAGGCGCAGTATTCCTTCATCGTCGGTGCGGTCATTGCCAGCGCCGTGATTCCGACAATTATCGCCAACAAGTTCTTCCTGCCCAGCCATCTGCTCGAAAAACCGCTATTGGACGATCAGGCGCCGGATGAGAAAGATATTCAAAACAAACTTTAGAAACCGTTACAAAACCCAGCGGAAATCGCCACGCCCAAAACCGGATGCGCCAAACTCGCAATGCCGCTCTATTCTGCAAGGTAAAAAGGACCATTATATCAGCAATAGACCGGGAGGAAATCCTGCGCCCGGATCAGACCGTTTTTCCGGAAATGGCAGCACCGTTCAATTTCTTTTTAAGCAAATCAGCCGCCGGTTGGGCCTGCCGGAAAATGTCCGCAACTTTTCCAAAATCAAACATCCGCACATCCTGGATTTCCTGCTGGATATAGATGTCCGGCTTTTTGTGTTTCATCTTTTCAGCAAGGGCCGACGTCTGCATGATATTGAAAGCCCCGAATACTGATTCAAGAGCGCCGGGAATTCCCTGATGGCCGTTATTGCGAACCTTGCTCACATCCACAGCTATGGTGAAATCAGTTCGCTCGATCAGGTGATCGTAGGGAACCAGGTTGACGACGCCCCCATCGATGAACACTTTGTCATCAATGGACACCGGAGCAAACACCCCCGGCACGGCCATGCTGGCCTGCAAAGCAGGAAGCAAATCACCTGCTTCAAACACAACCTCCTCCGCCGTCCAATAGTTTGCGGTAATGACTAAAAGAGGAATGTTCAATTCTTCAAAAGTTGTCTTCTTTATTTCGCTGAAGAGGTACTCGATGAATCTCTGAGTTTTCATAAATCCACCGCGAGGCAATCCCGCGGAAAACGCCGTGACCCATTTCAGCAGGTCGCTTTTCTTCGCCACGATATCCTGCCAGGTATCGTCTTTCAAAATGAGGTATCTGGAAATACGCTCCCGGATCTCCCTCCCGGACATCCCGGAGGCGTAAAGAGCGCCGATGATGGCGCCCACGCTGGTTCCCGAAATGATGCTCGGCCTGATGCCGAGGTCATCCAGGGCCTCCAGAACAGGAACATGCGCCAGACCCCGAACGCCGCCGCCCCCCAAAGCCAAACCTATTTTCATTGCTTTTCCTTTTCAGCAGAAGATCGGAGGGTGTGATGGCACTCCCGTAAACCCGTTTTTTCGATTGATCTTCCCTGCGCCGTTGGATCCACCCGAATGCCAATGAATTTAAAATTCTTTATCGATGACCTCGCGCAGTTTAGCGGCCAGGCCGCTCATGGAAAACGGCTTCTGGATAAAATGCACCCCTTCGTCCAGCACACCCTGGTGAGCAATGACGTTAGCCGTATAGCCGGACATGAACAGGCGCTTGATCTCCGGATAGAGGGATAAAATGTTTTTCGACAGATCCCGGCCGTTCATCTCGGGCATAACCACGTCGGTCATGAGCAGATGGATCTCCCCTGGATGATTTTGGGCCAGTTCAATGGCTTCGCCCGGCGTGTTTGCCGTCAGCACCCGGTAACCCAGTCGTTCGAGCATCATGGTTGTCATCTCCAGAATCGCCGGCTCATCCTCGACCAGAAGCACGATCTCGCTGCCCGGAACAGTCCCCTTCTCTTCTTTTTGGACCTGTTCGGCCTTGCCTACATGACGGGGAAGGTATATCCGGAAGGTCGTCCCCTGACCGTGTTCGCTGTACACATTCACAAAACCGCCGTTCTGCTTGACAATGCCATACACCGTCGCCAGACCAAGACCGGTGCCCTGCCCCACCTCCTTGGTGGTAAAGAAAGGCTCAAACAGCTTATCCAGCGTTTCCTTGTCCATACCGGTGCCGTCATCGCTCACGGCGATCATCACATAATCTCCGGGGATGAAGTCCATGTGGCGGGCGCGGCGGGCTTCATCGAAAACCACGGCTCCCGTTTCGATGGTGATCTTCCCCACGCCGGCAATGGCATCCCTGGCATTGACGCAGAGATTCGCCAGAATCTGGTCAATCTGCCCGGGATCCATCCTGACCGGCAACAGGCCGCCATCGGGAAGCCAGGCAAGCTCAATATCCTCGCCGATGAGCCGCCGGAGCATCTTGAGCATCCCTTCCACCGTCTCGTTCAGATCAAGCACCTTCAACGCCACGGTCTGCTTACGCGCGAAGGCCAGCAACTGCCTGGTGAGATTGGCGGATCGCTCGGCGGCTTTCCGTATCTCCTCCAGGTCGTTATACAACGGTTGCGCGGAATCGATCCGCGTCATCGCCATCTCCGCGCGCCCCAGAATAACCCCCAGCATGTTGTTGAAATCGTGGGCTATCCCACCCGCCAGCCGTCCCACGGATTCCATCTTCTGGGCATGAATCAACTGCGCCTGCAACTTTTTCCGATCTTCCTCCGCTTTTTTGCGGTCCGTGATATCCCGGAGATTGACAATGATTGCATCAACGGATTTTTCATCCACCAGACTGTTTGCCACGACTTCAAAAGTTCTCCAGGTTTCATCCTTATGGCGAATGCGAAGTTCATTTTTCTGAACGGGGGCATTGACATCCCGAAACAATAAATGGAATGTGTTGACGACAATATCCATATCCTCCGGATGAACATTATCAAATACGTTCAAGCCGATTCTTTCCTCGATATTCAGTCCTAAAATCCGACGCACGGCGGGATTTTCATAAATGATTTTTCCCTCCCGGTTCACCAGCAGAATAATATCCGAAGACTGTTCCGTGAAAACCCGGAACCGCTGTTCCTCTTTGTGCAATTTTTCTTCCGCCTGCTTTTGCTCGGTAATGTCGCGAATCGATTCGATATAGCCGACGATGTTGCCGGCGCTGTCCAGGAGCGGACTGACTGCCGCAAAGACATGGGCGCCTCTGTTATGATAGAGGGAAGGGATGAATGCTTCGGCATGAACGACAGCGCCGATGCGTCTTACACGGGAATATCTGGCGGCCAGTTCCAGATCATCCATTTCGACCAGTTCCAGCAGTTCGCTGTAGAAAGGAATCGCGGCCGGGCGATGTTTCTGACGTATAACCTCCTCATAGGATACACCGGTCAACTCCTCCATGGCGCGGTTCCAGGCAATGATTTTATTATCCTTATCGGTAATCAGGGTGGCGTCTGGCAAAAACTCGATGATGTCCCGCATCTGCTTATTGGCGGTTTTCAGGGCTTCTTCGGCCTGCTTGCGCTCCGTGATATCCATGACGATGGCTTCAAATCCGGCGGAAAAGTCCCGCGGATCAATGGGGCTGATACATAACAATCCTTCAACGTCCTCGCCATTCTTGCGTTTCAGGTGAGCTTCCACAAATCCCCTGCCCTCCCGCAAAATCTGATCATAAAGAAGCCTTCTCACCTGTCTATATTCTTCATGATCCCGGTAACTCATGTGTATCGGCTGCCCGATAAGTTCTTCCGGCAAATAGCCCGTGATGATGCACAATGCGGGATTCACCTGAACAAATTTTTGATTCACGATAGTACAAATCCCGACGGGGCTTGCTTCAAATATGCTCCGAAATGCCAGTTCGCTCTTTCTTAACTCATCTTCGATCCGTTTGCGCTCCGTGGTATCCCTGGAGATTCCGCTGAACCCCGCTGGTTTTCCCGACGCGTCTTTCTTTAACGATATGGAGCCGGCGATATATCTTTTCGATCCGTTTTTAGTGGTGATCTGCCAGCATAATTCCTGGATGGGTTTTCCCGTCGCGTAAACTTTATGATAGGCCTGATAAACGTCTTTTAAATCTTTCTTGTCCGTGTATTGCCGATTATCCATGCCGATCAATTCGCCTTTGGTGTAACCGGTAACGCGGCATACGTTATCATTGACAAAGGTAAACTTGCCGGCCAGATCAACCTCAAAATAGCCTTCTTCGATATTTTCAAGAATGTTCCGGTATTTCTCCTCACTCTGACGCAATGAATCTTCCATCTGTTTGCGCTCGGTAATATCCATAAAACTGCCCAGCGCAGCCCGCTTTCCCTTATAGGTCACGGACGTGACCATCTCCAGCACATAAATGATTTCACGGTTTTTTTTAATGAACCGGTATTCATAAGGCTCCGGCCTTTCCCGCTTCAGGGCCTTAATGGCGTTTTTTCTGGTCGCATTCCGATCATTCGGGTGAATGTAATCGAGGGAATTCCGGTTGATGAGCTCCTGCTCCGAATAGCCGGACAGTTTCTGATAGAGAGTGCTGACATAAACAAATTTGCCCTCTTGCACAATATAGGTCCCCACGCCGACATTGGAGAGAATGTCTTCTGAAAAGAGGGCAAAATCGCTTTGCTCGGCATGTCCGCTCTTTTTCGGTTTGACGGCCGTTTCAGGTTTCACTCTTGATGGTGGTTTAATTTTTGATTGTCGTTTGGTTTTCAACGGTAGTTTGGCTGTGGATTTGTGTTTCACCAATGCTTCAGATTTAACGGTGCCTTTGGGTTTAACGGCCATTGTCCTTTAACCTCCGTTCAGCTTTCCGATAAAAAAACAATATCCAGCTTTATCAAACCTTTTTCATGTTAGTCGTTAAAATACCTTATTAATTAATGCCGGAAACAACTTGTTTCCCTAACAGAGACGGCTTGCCCAGGGCAATCTTTAAATATTCCAGCATCAATTCTTCAACAATCTGTTCTTTAGGGATGCCGGCGCCGAAGTTCTGTCTTTTCATTTTATCTGTTTTGATTTTACCGCTCTGAACAGCCAGCGACTGGCGAGCCAGTTGCAGCGCCGCATATTTTTCCAGCAAATCACTTTGCGGCAAGGATGAAAACCGTTGATAAACCGAAGCGATCTGATTTGGCGGGGGCAGATTCGGTGATTCAAGGACTGATTTTGAATTTTTTGCAAATCGTTTTATTCCCTTGATGACATGCTCCGTTTGCACGAAATTAAATCCGGACCAGCCCGCCCGAATCCATTGAAAGACGCCGGTTCTCACCATGTCTGACGAAGCGCCCGTCTCAACGTAAACGGTCACGGAAAAATAGTCATAGATGTAAGATTTCACCCATCCCAAACCCGCCTTGGCCGATCCCGGCTCGCCTGAATAGTAGTAATTCCAGTCATCGTCATTTCCCAGGATAACGCCCTTTTTACCGACATCGGATATGTTGATCTGTTTGGATATGGTAATCAGCGCATGCCGTCCCTTGTGATTGAAAAGGATGAGCGTTCTATTGAGATCGTGTTCATAGTAAATCCCGGTGGTAAGGTCCGGTGTGATGGCATCGTGCTCTAATCCGCGGATGATCTCCGGCTTGCTGTTTGGCGGGACCAGCATCCAGCTATTGGGCAATTTCTGCGATTTTCCCTGCGGGGAGTTCCAAAGGGAATATCGCAGAGACGACGGACTCCTGAGAACCGCGGGAATCTGGCGGTTGTAGGAGTATTGCAGAAAATTGGCGAAACTGATTCTTGTATCGAATTCATAATAAGCGCCGGTGGCTTTGTTAAACGCCGGAAGATCGGTTTCCTTATCCGGTTTGGATCCGAGAACATAATCTGCAAGAGTGGCGACCGCCCGGGAATCGAGACCGGCTTTGGAATCCGCGCCGAACTGAACAAGCCTGATGGCCGCATCGGAAACATCGCGGGAACTGTCCGGGACAGGCGCGGCCAGGGCCGGTTGAAGTTGAAATATCGCCAGCAGCAACAGGATGACGGGGATCGACAGGCGCAGAAAACCGCCGGTTCTTTTTGTTGTTCTTTGTTTCATTGTCATTTTTCCATTTCTTTCATTTTCCGCCTAGTGCTTATAAATAATTTCCATCACTGTAAAGAAAATATTTTACGATAAGAGCGCCTATTTTTGTTTAAAGTTTCTTCCGAAAATAAACATCTGCACAGAAAACAACAAATACCGGTCGGCGCCACATTTTCGCGGTCATTATTTTCTTTGACATATAAGACACTTACTTGTATATTTCCCTCCGAAAAAGGAAGCTCTTTAAAAACAGGCATGTATTCATGTGACGATGATTATGAACCATCCATCGGTCACGGCAGTCATTCGCTAACATTTCCACTACTGAAATTATTTCGACACAGGAAGCGGCCGTATGAAAAAGAAGTCCCTCCGGGTATTAATGGTTGAAGCTTCAGAAGATGACGTTTTGCTGATAATCCGTGAACTTAAAAAAGGCGGGTACGATCCGGTATATGAGCGGGTGAAAACCGCCGCCGCCATGAAAAAGGCCCTGAAAGAGAAGCCCTGGGATATCATCCTTTGTGATGACAGCCTGCCGGGATTCAAGGCTCCCTCAGCCATTGCTCTTCTCAAGAAAACAAATACCGGCATTCCTCTTATCGTTATCTCCGGAGCGACTGGAGAAGAAACCGCCGCGGAATGCATGCGTTCAGGAGCTCATGATTATTTTTTAAAGGGCAAATTGTCCCGCCTTTGTCCCGCCATAGCCAGAACATTAAAAGAGGCAAAAGCCGGTGACACGTCAAAGCAGACGGAAGAGAAACTTCCCCTTAGCGAAGCTCAAATCAAATCCATGATCGCTGCAAGCCGGGAATGGATCTGGGCCATCGACACCGCCGGTCGCCACACATTCAGCAACCCTGCCATCGGAAACATCCTGGGATATACTCCTGATGAAATCATCAGGCACGGCGCTGCTCATCATCTCGTTCATGAAGAAGACATTCCCAAAATGAGGGAAACAATGTCTCAGGCCATCGAACAGAAAAAAGGCTGGACCAACCTCGCTTTGCGCTGGAAACATAAAGACGGAACATGCCGTTATCTTGAGAGTAATGCCGCGCCCATTTTTGACGGTTCAGGCCTTCTGAAAGGTTTCCAGGGATCCCATCGCGACGTTACGGACCGCAGGAATATGGAGGAAAAGTTACGGGAGAGCGAAGCAAATTACCGGCAGCTTTTTGACAACTCGCCCGCCGGGATCTACCGGGTTGATTATAAAAATGGAAAATTCTTAAAAGTGAATGATGTTTATTGTGAATATGCCGGCTGCAGCCAGGAAGAAATAACGTCTCTCAGTCCATACGACATTCTGACGGAAGAGAGCAAAAAACTGTTTTTGGAGCGTGTGGAAAAAATATTTCAGGGTGTAAAAGTGCCGGAGGTGGTAGAATTTGAAATCTTAAATAAAAAAGGCAAGCGGTTCTATATTCAACTGCACGTTAAAAATGTTTACAATGCGGAAGGCCATCTGGTAGCCGCCAACGTTGTTACCCATGACATCACCGAGCTCAAACAAATAGAAAACGAGTTGCGGGCAAGTGAAAGCAATTTTCGCCATTCCCTTGATGACTCTCCGCTGGGGATCCGCATATCAACCATAGAAGGCGAAACCATTTATGCCAACAGGGCGATTCTGGATATCTATGGATATGACAGTCTTGAAGAGTTGAAAACAACATCCGTCAAAGACCGCTATACGCCGGAAAGCTATGCCGAATGGCTGGAAAGAAAGACAAAAAGATCACAGGGCAAGTTCGGCCCGTCGGAATATGACATCAGCATCGTGAGAAAAAGCGGTGAAATCCGACATCTCCATGTTTTCCGCAAGGAAATCTTCTGGAACGGCAATAAGCAGTCTCAAGTCATTTACAACGACATCACCCTGCGCAGGCAGGCCGAAGAAAAGATTCGCCAAAGCGAGGAAAAGTATAGAACCATTCTTGAAAACATTGAAGACGGTTATTACGAAGTGGATCTTTCCGGCAATCTCACCTTTTTCAACGATTCCCTGTGCATCATCCTCGGCTATTCCAGGGAGGAGTTGGCGGGTATGAATTACCGGCATTGTACGGCTGAGGAGTATTCAAAAAAGCTGCTTCCCGTGTTTAATAAAATTTACAATACAGGTGAATCAACCAAAGGATTCGACTGGCAGTTTATCAGAAAAGACGGGACCAAAAGATATGTTGAAATATCCGTGTCACTGATAAAAGATTCATCAGGCAAACCGGCTGGATTTCGGGGAATCACCCATGACATCACCGAACGCAAAAAGATAGAAAACGCTCTGCGCGAAAGCGAGGAACTATACACACGGCTGGTTGATACGCTCCCTGACATCATTGTCCGTACGGATCTCGAAGGAAAGATTCTCTTCGCGAACGACAATACATTTAAGATGGGCGAATACCGTCCGGAAGAAGTGGAAGGCCGGAATATTTTTGAATTCCTTCCCGTCGAAGAACATCCCAAAGCCGTCGAAAGAATCACGCTGACCCTGACGGAAGGCAAGAAGCAGGGCCCGATCGAATACTCTCTCCTCGCGAAAGACGGCCGGAAAATCCCCTACGAAACCATCACCGATATGTTTCTCAATGAAGACGGCACACCCAACGGTTATGTTCACGTGTGCCGGGACATCCGCCTGCGTAAACAGGCCGAGCAGGAAAAAGATCAACTGCAGGAGCGGCTGAACCAGTCCCAGAAGATGGAATCCGTAGGAAGACTGGCGGGAGGGGTGGCCCACGACTTCAACAACATGCTGGGCGTCATTCTCGGCCATACGGAGCTGGCCATGGCGAGGGTCGAGTCCGGCCAGCCGATCCATGCTCATCTCCGGGAAATCCGGAAAGCCGCGGAGCGCTCCGCCGATCTTACGCGCCAGCTTCTCGCTTTTGCCCGCAAGCAGACGTTTTTCCCGCGGGTGATCAATCTGAACGAAACCGTGGAGGGCATGCTCAAGATGCTGCAGCGGCTGATCGGAGAGGACATTCATCTGTCCTGGCTGCCGGAGGGGGGTCCTTTACAGGTCAAGATGGATCCGTCACAACTCGATCAGATCCTGGCAAACCTGTGCGTCAATGCCCGTGACGCCATCTCCGGAGTGGGCAAGATCACCATCGAATCGAGAAACATTATCTTCGACAAAACCTTTTGCGCCGATCACCCGGATTTCAACCACGGAGACTATGTCCTCCTCGCCGTAAGCGATAACGGCTGCGGCATGGATAAGGAGACACGGAACAAGCTTTTTGAACCTTTTTTCACCACCAAGGACATCGGGAAAGGCACGGGCCTGGGTTTGTGCACCGTTTATGGCATTGTCAAGCAGAACAACGGATTCGTCAATGTTTACAGCGAACCGGACCAGGGAACCACCTTCAAGATCTACCTGCCCCGGCACACCGGCAAGACCGAACAGACAAAGATAGAAGACCCGCAGGAACCGGCCGTCCGCGGCCGCGAGACCGTGCTGGTTGTTGAGGACGAACTGGCTATTCTGGACTTGAGCAAAATCATCCTTGAGAAGCAGGGCTATCATGTTTTGAGCGCCGCCACTCCGGGTGAGGCGATCAAACTGGCCGTGGAACACAACGGGGAAATCCATCTGTTAATAACCGATGTGGTGATGCCTGAGATGAACGGCCGTGACCTGGCAAAAAGAATCCTTTCCCTCTACCCCAACATGAAGCGCCTGTTTATGTCCGGCTATACGGCCGATATCATCGCCCATCAGGGAATCCTGGACGAAGAGATGTTCTTCATTCAGAAGCCATTCTCCAGAAATAATCTGCTCGCCAAGGCGCGGGAGGCATTGGATCAGAAATAATCAGATCGTTATCTATTTTGCCTCTGGACCTTTGTAGTCCGGATACAATTTCTTGATGCAATCGGGACAGATCCCGTGGCTGAAATCGGCATGAGTATGATCTCGCACATAGACATCCACTTGCTGCCAGTATCCTTCATCGTTCCTGATTTTTTTGCAATTGCTGCAAATAGGAATCAGTCCATTGAGTGTTTTAATTTCTCCCAGGGCCTGTTGAAGATTTTGTTTCTCCTCCCGTAACTTTGCGTGTTGTTCAATTAACAGCTTTTCGAATTTTTCGCGGGAGGCTTCCAGACCGTATCCGATCAGCGTGACCAGCAGCAACGAGGCGAGAAACCGTAAAGACACCGCCATGCTATACTCGTAAATTCTAAACGCAAACGGATTGATGAGCAATACACTTGAAATACAGAAGAAGACGGCGGCAAACAGTCCTCCTTCTTTTTTCCCTAAAAAGAAAACAAATACCAGGGGAAAAGGAAAAAGCCAGTACATCACGGTTCCATCTCCCGCACCGATTAATATTTTATAAAAAAAAGAGAGACTCAAAAGGGCCAACGTCAAGCGATATGCGTTTAAATGCACATCCCTCTTCCGGATGGTAATCAAGCCGCCTAAAAAAACCACACATATCAGGATATCGATCATGACATTGATCGCATCCCCTTCAATAAAATTGACTATCGTGAAACTGATAATGACGGGTATGGAAACGGAAATACATAACAGGGCGAAGAGCCGTTTCCTTCTTTCTTCCATGCTTTCAGCTTCCATTTTACGCCACTCTTCAGTAAACCAAATTTGAATTTTTCCACAATATAACGTTCGAATTGATCCGGAGCGCAACCATCGGCTGTATTGATTTTGTGACGCAATTATTTCATTGAGCCCTTCTCAATCAACCTCCCGCACCGGCGTTCCGTTATATCATACCCGGAGAATGATAAGCAGAATTATTTTTTATTCTTCGGGCATAACTTGAAAAACAGCCGGAGACGGGCGCCGGTTCCCGCCGATTGGCTGCATCGCCTCGTCGCGGGCTCATCCGGTGCGCTCTCAGCGCCCGGTTCGATATTCTATTTCTTCCTCAGCCCGTCAAGCGACGCCTTTGCCTGGGGAGCCGCACGGAGAATCTCATCAAGTACGGAACAGGGATAATCAGAACAGTCCGCACACGTACGGATGGTTTTCTTCGCCGCACATTTCCGGATCTCACACATTTGATCACAGTAGTACGTCTTCACACCCGCGGATTGACATCCGGTACAGTTAATGTGTTCCGGCTTGAGGGGCGCATGGTATAATCTTGCCCACTCTTCGGCGACTTTGACGCGGAGTGCGTCGTCGTTGTTCTTCGTGGCAATGAACGCCCCGCATTGCTCACAGTCCAGTCCGCAGTAACCCATCATCGTCATCGTACCTCCTTCGGAATTTCCCAAAGAACCGCCGTCAACGGAATATCCAGATACAGGCTTCCCCCTGGCCGACTTCCTTACCGGGTCCATTGATCATCCTCTCCTATAGTGTTTACGCTCGGGCCGCAGCCCGTCGGGGCCGTCGTGCCTTGCAGCGAATTGTTAGTCGCCTGCACTCATTCTATTGACCGGATTCTCCGAAGCACTCTCAAACCACTTGAAGTACTTTTCAGCGCCCACGATGCCCTCTTTAATCAGGGCGCTCTTTTTCTCCGGGCTGATGTCAAAGTCCGTCGTCCCGACATCCAAAGTGTTGATATAAAGGGTACGCTGCCAGTCGTCGCCGTGCAGGTGCTGATTCTCCTGAACCGCCATTACCGCCGAGATTAAGGCTTTTGCGTAATCAAAAAAGTCTTCTATCTTTTTCCCGGAAGTCGGCTGGTTGTATCGAAACAGCCCGATTTCCTCCGCGGTGTCTAAACGCAATCCCAACGTTTGCCGATTATAAACATATGGGCTTCTGTCGGGTTGCTCCAACAAGAAGGCCGCATTTTCTTGATTGTAATACTCAACCCGCCGCGCAGCCTCCGCCTCACTCGTCATGTCGATGTACTTTTCCCTGTCGAAGAGCTTTACGGGATAATTGAGGATTACACCGCCATCCACGTAAACATCTTTTCTCCGGCCATATCGAACGGCGGCAAAAAACAGTGGAATTGACATGCTGATGCGCAACGCTTCCGCCAAAGCCATATCGGGATGACGCTCTATGGAAAAGAATTCCACATATCCCGTAGATAAATTCGTCCCCGTAACATAGAGGTCGGGGCGACCCGTGTCTTTAAGGTCTTTGAAGGTAGCGCTCCCGCTTCCCAGTTTCTTCTTTACGAGATCTTCAATCCAACCGGAAAAGTAGTCACCCTTGTTCCATCCGAACTTCTTCGTCAGCCGATTGATATCTCTAACGACCCCGAATGAATCATCCATGAACTTCTTAAAATCCGTCGAGTCAAGGATGTCCCTCTGCTCCTGAATGGAGTACCCCAGCGCATAAATGAGAGCGTTGATTGCGCCGGCGCTTGTTCCACCCACCCGCCGGATGCTTTCAAGATGTCCGCGCTGATCAAGAACCTGCATCGCTCCAACGTACGCGATCCCTTTAACTCCGCCGCCCTCAAACACCATGTTTCTAAACTGCGCTTTCATAACACACCTCCTTGATTAGACGGTTCAACGTATGGATCACCGGCCCGCAAAACGCGGGCGTGGATCGGCTGGTTGCGGGAATTCCCCGGGGAGGCGTGCGTGCACGCTGATCCCGCGTTATAGGTTCAATTCCAATTTATCCGCTCTCTTCCGACCAGTCATGAGAAAAACGGTAAAATGCCTCCATTCTCCATTGTCGGCCGGTTTCACAACGTCTGCGGCGGTTATATCCTGAACATTCTCAAACCCCGCTTTTATGAAAATATCGCGCAGACCCGCCCGGGCAAATCCAAAGTGGAATACGCCGGTATTATCGTCATGAAACCGGCCATCATCCAAATCCAAATCCGCGATGCACAAATAACCGGCAGGGGCCGTGATATGATAGAATTGATCGAAGAGAGGTTCTGTTTCCTTAATATGATGAAGGGTCATATTACTGACCACAAGATCATAATTACCTTTCAGAGCATCACCATTGTCAAGATCGACAAGCACGGCATTAACTTTGCTCAGCTTCAGTTTAGCGATCTTCATCTTGAAGATATCGAGCATTCCCTGAGAACTGTCAACGCCGGTGATCGAACGGACAAGAGGCTGTAGCTGGGTCGTCAACAATCCCGTGCCGCAACCGAAGTCCATAACATCCATATCGGGCGCCAATATGATCTGTTTTGATATGGCATCGGCAATATCTTTTGCCAGCTTGATCCTTGCCGGATGCTCATCCCAGGAAGCAGCCTCTTTATCGAAATCTCTTTTTTCAGTATTCATCGCCTGACACTCCCCGGACACCTTATCTTTTCCCTCTCTTACGGATTACCTTTCTTATCACATAACGGGTCCGTAGAAAAACTCCCGGAACCAGTTTTTTTGTCATTTTGGGAAGTCGTTTTACCCTTCGCCATCACACGATCGTCGTGTAATTCAGTGTGATGTCCCCCCGAATTCCCTGGTTCGCCCTTCAAATCGTTTTTATTACAACGACACAAGGAATCGCCAAAACATCCGGCAACCAAGAAGGTCAGTTCCGTTTCTTTACGTGTCCGTGAGAAAGCAAAAAGAATGCAATAACAGCAACACTAAGCTCCAATAGTATCGGCCAATGCTTAGCAAGGCTAAATGTTTCCTTATCGGATATACCACTTTGTGTACGAATCAAAAACAGTGCGAACGCCAGAGCGAAAGTTGTGAGCCATCCTTCCCATGAAATGGGTATCCATATTTTGTAACTGAGCTTTAAAAACCAGAACTTTGTTTCTTTTTCCATAAAGGATCCTATCTGGAGCCGAAATTATTGTGGGCTTATGAAGCACTTCCCACTGGTTGAAGGTCTTTGCATATTTTTGTTTCCGATTCATTCGTTTTCTACGGAAAACGCTTTCTTAAATCATTAATCCCGCTTTATTCCCTGCAAGAAGCGCCAAGCTGCGCTTGGCACCACCAACGAAAAGCTCAGCCGGAGCGCGCCACGGGGCCACGATTGGCTTGAGCGATGTTGGGCAATTATTAAATAGAACCGTCCCATTTATTTCCATTTATTTCATAGTTGATGCTGTTACCCATTTCGGAAAATAAACTTTTTGTCTGTTGATCTATTTAACCAACAGCTCTAAAATACGGTCTTGTGCAGCTACAGTATTAGCAATGCATCTTATTATTGCTCTGTTGATTAACAGCCTCTTTTCATTTTCATTGGGCTTTTTCCTGTATGTATTGCCAATAACACCAATAGTACCTTTGTGCAAAGAGGACACCCTATCTAATATATCCGGGACTCTTGTTAAGTTTTTAAAATATATTGAATATGCCTCAGGATAATAAGTTTTCCATTCAGTTTGTGCAGTAATTGGAGTTTTACTGTCTATTGCTAAATAGGACTTAGCTATAAAACGGGCCTGTTCTTTACGTTCTGCTTTGCCTTTTGCCACATGGATAATATCATCAATATGCTTTGTCGGATCTCCTGTATCCTGCAAATAATGAAAACAGTGCCCAAGTTGGACAGCAGAATCCTGATATTTCTTCGAGTTATAATTTCTAACAGCGGCGTTACAGGCATCAATAGCTCTCTGCCTTGATGCAATTGAATGATCCAAAGATTTGTGCTTGTCTGGCTGAGGGGATTGCTCAATAATTGTTTGTTTCAATTTTGAGAGGTTTCCCTTTTTGTCCAAATTGAAATTGGTCAGCCTGGTCATTTCCGCATGTGTATCCCATGCGAAAACAGATTGCGATCCGAATAATACGATTAATAATGTGGCAAGAATACATATGACATATTTTTTCATAATAATATTACCCTCCCCTTTTTATTCCGCCGAACGCTCGGGTCAGCCAGAGCTGGACTTATCGGCGATTGGCTGCATCCATTCGTTGGGCAATTCGAGTTGGTCACATTAGACAACTATGTCCGCTACCACCCCTTATATATCTTCGTTTATTTCAATTTTCCATTGCTATATAAAATTGTTTTTACAGGCTTAGCTCCCTTGAATTTTATAGCAATGGTGTCGCCTTTCTGAGAAAATGTCGGGTTTCCCTGACCATCGGTATAAATATTTGAAAATTCAACCTCGTTAGACTTTACACTAATGACCTGTAGTGCGCAAAGTCCTAATTGTCCCCCACTATCTGACAGAACAAATACAGCGTCAGATTTGCTTTGTTTAAAAACCCTTAGGAGTTCGGGTATTGGTTGTCCAAATACCTCATCAATCTCTTCATGGATCACTTTGTCATTAAGGAGATATTGAATTCTCTTGTATTCATCCATTATCCCATTGCCAGCAAGTTTATTACCCTGCTTATCGAATACTACGATTGATATTTTGCCAAATCTTGTTTGCATTTCACCAGCAAAGCAAACGTTCACAGTCATGAGAATCAAGACAAAAATCAACATTTTTGCAAACGGTAGAATTGTTTTACTTCCTCCAAAAGCTCGAATACAAGTTTCCTTCATCCCAATCCTCCTTTAGTAGCTCCGAGGGGGTACCCGGACGGAGCCTTTATCTTGGTACCCATCGGCCGCCGATAAGCTGAACGGGTGCTTGCTCCCGGTCAGCTTATCGAAAAGCTAAGCCGGAGCAGCCCAGCGGGCTGCGCTCGGCTTTAGCGACGGGGTTGGACAATCTATTGTTTTCAGTTTGTCCGATGTCAATGGCTTATCCTCTTAGAATTCCTTTTATACTATTAATTTTTTGAATGCATAACAATTTCCGGCTTTTTCATCGGGATAATACCAAGCCCGTTTGAAGGTACTATGAGATACTTTTATGTTCTCACCATCATCACGGCCAGAGTCATTAAGATATAAAAAATCATCATCAAATCCTCTCACTACTACGAAATGACCCTCATATCCGCTATTCTGTGAGAGCGCTCTTGAATTTACGTTCACAATAAGGAGAAAGCCATCTTGAAGTAGATTACGTAAATCATGAAGACTTGGGATTTTCTTTATTATCTTTGGGTTTTCGCACAGCGACCTAGCATGAGTTATTTCACTTGCAATGTCGCTGTGTTCAATCTGAGCCTTGGCTACTTCATTACCATAGTGCCTATATAAATATCCTTCAGGTTCTTCCACGAAAGCTTTTAAGTCAAAAAATTCTATAACCCGTATATCGAATCCATTTTTGAACATCCATTTAAGTCCAGCCAGAGGCCATGTCCACAGCCCTTCTTTCTTGGATGAAATCATATCGAGTTTACGATAACCATAAATTCTTCTCGGATAAAAAGCTTCAATTACCATTTTTAGTGATGCTTGGAGACAATGTGTATTATCCGGGTTAACATAGAACGGTATATTCATTATAATTCCTAACGGGTGGCGGATGAGCCGCAAGCCCCGCAGGACTGAGGGGACGCGAAGCGTTCACTAAGTCTGGGGAGCGGCGACTCTATTGCCTATTAAAGGAGTAAACATGGAAAATCACCATTGTATGCCCTCCTGCCGCCGGTCCCGATTTTGACGGGATTGTTAACGTATGGATTTAATATTCTGTACTTGTTTAATATGAAGCCGACAAATCCACCGAAATTCCCTCCCCATCCGGATTTCAAGTTAATGGATCAGGTTCGGGAGGCTCTTCGATATCGTCGCTGTGCATATCGCACGGAGCAAACCTGTTGTCAACGGATACTTCGTTATCTCCGCTACTTCGGCGGCAAAACGCATCCCAGGCTTCCCGGGGCAAAATACATTGAGGCGCTTCTCTCCCCTCTGACTGCCAAAGCAAATCAACCACCACGCAGCAAGCTGTCGAGGTATGAAATGAACGTCATTATATCGCAGCAAGCTGCGGAGAATCAACGCGCGTCCCGCAACAGCGGGATTAAAGGAGAAGAAACTTTTCTGCCCGATAAACATATTGCATGGATATTATTATATTTATTTTATATTTCCAAAGCCGGGGAAAAGCGCTACAATACCCGCAAAGTATTGATCGCAAAGCATCCTATCATCATGAGGGTTAATGATATGACAGGATCGGATATTCTGGTTGTTGTGCCGCACAGCGGTGTTGCCATTCCGCCGGAAATTTCGCTGGATGATCTGACCGGCGATTTTACCGCGTTGCTTAAAAATGTCGATTGGTTTACACAATGGCTGTATGATTTTCGCGACATTCTCGCCAACCGGCAGTTGATATTCCCGTATTGCAGCATCCTGCTGGAAGCCAATCGCGATCCCGCCGACATCGATGAGAGCGTGCCGCTTCACGATGTTTTTGGCCGTCCAATTTACCGCAGCGGCTATGAACCGTCGTCTTCCATGCGGGCGGCCTGGTCGGAAAAGTATCTGAAACCCTTCCACCACGGCATCGAAGAAAATATCTCCGCCGGGGCGGGTCTGCTCTTTGACGGACATTCCACGGTAACCGCTCGCGGTGTCGCCGACAATCAAATCGATCTGATGAATTTTCAACACACGGACCGCGATGAAAAACCGCTCACCTACTGTCCGGATGTGATTGTGGAAACCTATGCCGCCGAGCTGAGAAAGCATCTGCCCGATGCGCTCATCACGGTGAACGCTTCGGAGTACATCAAGGTTCATGGCCATGTGTGCGCCGCGCATTCGGTCAACGCATTGAAACGTGTCGGCGCACACGCGCCGGCGTTTATTCAGGAGACGAACGAACACCTCTTTAAGAATAAAGACGGAACACCCGATGTAGGCCGGATCAACAGGCTTCGGCGCGCGTTTGCCGAATCACTCGCCCAGACAATCCAATCTCTTCAGGAATCGCAAAAGGTTTCCATGATTGATCTGCACATCGGCAAACAATCTTACGATTACGACTGCGGCGCGCAGGCGCTTCAAACCGTAATGAATTATTACGGCGTGGAGGTGGACGGCAATGAACTGATGGAAAAGCTGGGCACGTCCGAGGAAGGCACGCCGCCTCAGGCGCTGATTGCGGTGGCGCAAAGCTATGGTTTTGAGGTTAAAACCGGAACGCAATGGTCGCTCAATCAGGTAAAGCAGTATGTGGATGCGGGAACGCCGGTGATCGTGCTTTTGCAGGCCTGGGCCGACCGCTACATGGCGCTCGATGACTGGCGCAGTGACTGGAACGACGGCCATTACGCGATTGTTATCGGCCTCAACAAGGATGTTTTGCTGTTTGAAGATCCCGCGACGATTCGCCGGACGTGGCTCAGAGAACGGGAGTTTCTGGCGCGCTGGCATGACGCGGACACCAAAACCGGCGAGAAATACGATCATTTCGGCATGGTGTTGCTGGGGAAGCAACCCGCCAAATTATCCCTGGAGCACATGGACTGATTGTTCGGGTGTCCGGGAAGAGAATAAAATCATGTTGACCGTCATGCATCGCAACGCCACCCCAAAACAAACCTGAAAATATTATCGTCCGGTCTGTATTTTTATGTCTGTATTTCATGTTGTATTTCATTGACAGATAAAACCATTCTGAATATACTCCCCCCCATGCAAAAGGAGTCTCGCTTCAATTTTTCCGCCATACTCGGGAATGATCCGAAACAGGCGTTGCGGATGAGTCGTTTCTTTATGGCATTTTCCGCTTATGTCATTTGTGGATTCCTTTGTTATTTCGCCTATATCGGCGGTTTCGTTGAGTGGGAAGCTTTTTACGGATGGCTGATCGCCGCGGTCAGCATCAACCTTATCCTGTATGTATTCTTCCGCTCGGACCTGAATCTGAAAATGGCCGATCCCAGCCTGACGGTTTTACAGATGTGCACCGCCATTATTATGGTCATGTACGTCATGGCTTTTGCCAATGAGTTACGCGGCGGCCTGCTGCTGATTTACGTGATTATCCTTCTCTTCGGCATTTATCGCCTCAATACCCGGGGGTTCTTATCCGTAAGTATTTTTACACTCATAACCTACGGAGGCGTCATCGCGCAACTCCATTTCTTCCGGCCCCAGGGCGTCAATTTTCACATGGAATATCTGCAATGGGGCATGCTGGCCGGCGTGCTGGCGCTCTTTTCCGCCATCGGGGGGCATATCTCCGGCCTCAGAAGAAAGATTTCCAGAGACCGTTCCACGATCAAGCGTCTGACCGACAACATCCACGATGTCATTTTCGTTACGGATATGAATCTGAATTATACCTACGTCAGCCCTTCCGTAAAAGCCCTGAGGGGATACGAACCGGGAGAAGTATTAAAACAAGCGCCTTTAGATGCGATTGCCCCTTCCTCCCTGGAACTGGCCATAAAGGAACTGACCGGAATGATGGAACTGGAAAAGACAGAACATCAGGAAGACATCTCCCGGACGCTTCAACTGGAAATCAGACGAAAAGACGGGACCACCGTGTGGACGGAGACGAAGTTCACCTTTATCCGGGATAAAAACAAGCGCCCGGTGAATATTCTTGGCGCAATGCGCGACATCACCGAACGAAAACAGGCGGAATCCCAAAGAGAGGCTGCACTCGAAGCAATCCGCCAGGGTGAGGAAAAATATCGAACCATTCTTGAAAGCATTCAGGAAGGCTATTTTGAGGTTGATCTTGCCGGCAACTTTACCTTTTGCAACGATTCCACGGCCCGGCTTACCGGGTGCTCCAAAGAAGAATTGATCGGCATGAACCATAAGCGGTTCACAAATAAGAAAACGGCAGGAGAAGTCTTTCAAGCGTTTCATAAAGTTTACAAAACAGGGGAACCTTCCAAATCGTTCGATTGGCGGATTATCAGAAAAGATGGAACTGAAGGATTCATCGAAACATCCATCATGCTGCGGAAAGATTCATCCGGCAAGCCAACAGGATTTAAGGGAGTGATCCGCGATATTACGGAACGTAAACGGATAGAACAGCAACTCAATTATATGGCTACCCACGATGCCTTGACCGGACTGCCGAACCGTTTAATGTTCAGCCATATCCTGAACCAGGCCATCCGGTCCGCGCAGCGGCATAAACGTCAGCTGGCTGTTTTCTTTATCGATCTGGATCGTTTTAAAACGATCAACGACACGCTGGGGCACGAGGCGGGAGACCGGCTGCTGAAGGAGATTGCCGGACGCTTCAGAAGCATGCTGCGTTCAGTCGATGTTGTCGGCCGTCTGGGAGGAGATGAATTTGTCGTCCTGATCGAGGAAGTGGAGCAGGTAAGTCAGGTCGCCATCGTAGCCCACAAGATACTTTCCCGTGCGATAAAACCGGTGATGCTTGAGGGTCAGGAATGCCGGGTAACCGCCAGCATCGGCATCAGCATGTACCCCAAGGATGGAGAAGACGAACAATCCCTGATGAAAAATGCGGACATCGCCATGTACTTCGCCAAAGAAGAAGGCAAGAATAACTACCAGTTTTACTCCAAGGATATTCAGGTGCAGTCCACTGAACGTATGGGGATCGAGTCAAACCTGCGTCTTGCGCTGGATCGCAAAGAATTATCGCTGCACTACCAGGCCAAGGTGGATTTTAAAACCGGGATGATCACGGGTGTGGAGGCCCTGCTGCGCTGGCAGAGCGCAGCCCTTGGTTCGGTCACCCCCACGCAGTTCATTCCGGTGGCCGAAGAAACCGGGATGATCGTGCCCATCGGCAAGTGGGTGTTGAAAACAGCGTGCGCCCAGAATGTCGCCTGGCAGCGCCAGGGCCTGCCCCCTGTCTGCATGTCGGTCAATTTATCGCTTCGTCAACTCACGGACGATCAATTGTTAAATGATCTCAAAACCATCCTGGATGATTCGGGCATGGCGCCAAATCTTCTGGAATTGGAAATCACGGAAAGCATGTTAATGCACGATCCTCCACGCCTGATAACGGTGCTGAACCATATCAAGAAACTGGGTGTGCGGCTTGCCATTGACGATTTCGGCACAGGCTATTCTTCCCTCGCTCACCTCAAAAGCTTCCCCCTTGACACGCTCAAGGTGGATAGATCCTTCATTCATAACCTCCCGCTGGCTCCCGAGGACAGAACGCTGACCGAAGCAATCATTACCATGGGCCGGGCGCTGAGTCTTACCGTCGTGGCCGAAGGCGTGGAAACACAGGCGCAGGAGGATTTCCTGCGGGATCACATCTGCGATGAAATGCAGGGTTTTTATTTCAGCAAGCCAATCCTGCCGGATCAGTTTGGTGATCTTCTGCGCAGCAACAACATCCCTTCTTAAAATTCAACATAAAATACTTGACAACATTACTCCTTCAATATAGATACCATCCAACCCATGTGAATGAATGTTCATTCATGTTATCATAAGGCAACGTAATGAATAAAACGGACAAACGTGAAGACATCATGCAAGTAGCCTTGGAGCTGATCGCCGAACGGGGATTTCATGATGCGCCCATGTCGCTGATCGCAAAAAAAGCCGGCGTTGCCGCCGGAACGATTTATCGCTATTTCGAAAGCAAGGATGTGCTCATCAATGAGTTATTCCATGAAATCGAAGGTAAAATGAGTGAGGTGCTCCTGGAAGGTTATCCCATCGACAAACCGGTCCGGGATAAATTTTTCCATATCTTCGTTGGAAGTTGCCGGTATTTTTTAACCAACCCCATTCATTTCCGTTATATGGAGCAGTACGTCAACTCTCCTTACGGAATTTCGGAACGCAGGGACAAGTTTTTGGGCAAAGACATAAATCATCATGGCCACGAGACACTCAGAGAAATCTTCGAAGATGGAATCTCTCAGCATATTTTGAAAGATGTCCCTGTCATGGTGCTTTTTCCCCTGTCCATCGGTCCCTTGCTTTATTTAATTCGCGACCATACCCTCGGCTTTATTGCATTGGAAGAACCCCTGATCCAGCAAATCGCTGAAGCCTGCTGGGACAGCATCAAGAGGTAATACACATTTTTTATGGAAAAATTCATGGCATACCAGAGGTGTTAGATGAAAAAAGAGAACAGAGCCCGATTGATGGCCGCCGCGGGAATTTTCGTTGCAGGCTTAATCCTGACCGGTTGCGGCGGGAAGAAAAACGACCAGCGACCGATTCCTGAAGTTTCCTTTGTTACCGTGCAAAAAGCCTCCGTAATCACGACAACCGAATTATCCGGAAGAACTTCCGCAAATCTGATAGCCGAAGTGCGTCCTCAGGTGGGCGGTATTATCCAGAAACGCCTGTTTACGGAAGGCGCGGATGTCCGGGCGGGCCAGGTTCTCTTTCAAATCGACCCTGCCCTTTACCAGGCGGCGCTCGATAATGCCAAAGCTGCGCTTGCCCGTTCCGAAGCCAATCTCGCGGCTGCGCAGTTGAGGGCGGACCGCACGCGGGAATTGCTGGCCGACAAAGCCGTCAGCCGGCAGGATTACGACAATGCCGACGCCGCCCTGAAACAAATTCAAGCGGATATCCAGTATGGCAAAGCAACCCTGGAAACCGCCCGCATCAATTTGAAGTACAGCACCATCAGTGCACCCATCTCGGGACGCATTGGACGCTCCAGTGTCACGGAGGGCGCTCTCGTCACGGCCTATCAACCCGTAGCGCTGGCAACCATTCAGCAGCTGGATCCCATGTATGTGGATGTCACCCAGTCCACAAGCGACATCTTGAAATTGCGCCGCAAACTCCAGGAAGGACAACTGGCCAGAAACGGGAAAAATCAGCAGCAGGTGCAACTCCTTTTGGATGACGATTCGGAATATCCGTTGAAGGGAAAACTTCAATTCCAGGATATCAGCGTCGACCCGGGCACCGGATCGGTTATTTTGCGCATCGTCTTTCCCAATCCGAAAGGCATTCTGCTGCCCGGCATGTTTGTCCGGGCAAATATCCAGGAGGGCGTTCATCATAATGCCATCCTGGTGCCCCAGCAGACCGTTTCCCGGGACCCCAAGGGAAATCCCCAGACATTAATCGTGGACCAGGACGGGAAAGTGCAACAGCGACCGCTCATCATAGAGAACGCCGTTGGCGATGCGTGGCTTGTTTCTTCGGGACTTAAACCCGGAGACAAAGTGATCATGGAGGGGATGTCGAAAGTAAAACCCGGCATCCCCGTCAAAGCCGTTCCTTTTGAAGGAGCCGGCAATCACAGCGGTGAAGTAAATAAGACTGCTCCGCCTGTAAAGAAATAACCGGAGGAACCAGATGCTGTCAAAATTTTTTCTGGATCGCCCTGTTTTCGCATGGGTGATCGCCATCATCATTATGGCGGCGGGAGCGCTTGCCATCTATAATCTGCCTATTTCCCAGTATCCTCCGATAGCCCCTCCGTCGATCGCCATTGACGCCTCTTACCCCGGAGCATCGGCTGAAACCGTCGAGAACAGTGTCACACAGATCATTGAGCAGAAAATGACCGGTTTCGACAACCTGCTGTACATGTCCGCCACCAGCGACTCTGCCGGCTCATCGCGCATTGAACTGACCTTCAAGGCCGGAACCGACCCCGACTTTGCCTGGTCACAGGTGCAGAACAAGCTGCAACTCGCCATGACCAGCCTCCCCGATGCGGTAAGGAACGGAGGGATCACCGTCAGCAAGTCCACCCGCAATTACCTGCTGATTGTCGGATTGATCTCGGAAAACGGCAACATGGACAGAAACGATCTGCAGGACTATGCGAAATCCAACCTGGAAAAAGTTCTCGCGCGGGTGCCGGGAGTGGGCGAAGTCGGCGTTTTCGGCAGCGGATACGCCATGCGCGTCTGGCTCAACCCCGATAAACTGACCAGTTACCACCTGACCATCAATGATGTCATCACGGCGCTGAAATCCTACAATGTGGAAGTTTCCGCCGGCCAGCTGGGCGGCGCGCCGGCGGTGGAAGGCCAGCGTCTGAACGCCTCCATCGTCGTTCAGAATATGTTAAAAACCCCTGAAGAATTCGGGGCGATCCCCGTCCGTGCCAATCCTGACGGTTCGATTATTCGCGTAAGGGATATCGGGCGGACGGAACTGGGAACGGAAGTCTATGACATCCAGGTAGAAAACAATGGGAAACCTGCATCGGGACTGGCTATCCGGCAGGCCGCCGGCGCCAACGCGCTGGATACGGCGGATCGGGTAAAAGCGAAACTCGCGGAATTGAGCAGGTTCTTTCCCCCGGGACTGAAAGTGGTCTATCCTTACGACACCACACCATTTATCAGGGTAGCCATTAATGAAGTTGTCAAAACCCTCTTTGAGGCGATTCTGCTGGTCTTCCTGGTCATGCTGCTTTTCCTGGGCAATATCCGGGCCACGTTGATTCCAACAATCGCCGTACCCGTCGTTCTTCTGGGAACATTCGGCATACTGGGATTGTTCGGCTATTCGATCAATATGCTGACGATGTTTGCCATGGTACTGGCCATCGGACTTCTGGTGGACGACGCGATCATCGTGGTGGAAAACGTCGAGCGTATCATGAGCGAAGAGGGACTTTCTCCCAAAGAAGCCACGGCCAAATCCATGGAACAAATCACCAGCGCTTTGATCGGCATCGGTCTGGTGCTTTCGGCGGTGTTCGGTCCGATGGCTTTTTTCCCCGGTTCCACCGGCGTCATCTACCGCCAGTTTTCCATCACCATCATCTCCGCCATGCTCCTGTCGGTGGTTGTCGCTTTGATTTTGACGCCGGTGCTTTGCGCCTCGCTTCTGAAACCGGTCAAAGCCGGACATGAGCCGGCGGAAAATGCGAGTCCCCTCTTTCGTCCTTTCTTTCTATGGTTTGACCGCATGTTTTTCGGACTTCGAAGAAGATACGTTGATCTGGTCGGGCATTCCCTGACCAGTAAAAAACGCTACCTGATTGTTTTCCTGGTCATTGTCATGGCCATGGGATTTTTGTATTTGCGCATGCCCACCGCCTATTTGCCGGATGAAGATCAGGGACTGCTTTTGGCTCAAGTCCTCATGCCTAAAGGTTCCACCATGGAACAGACCAAAGCGGTCACAAAAAAAATCGAACGTCACTTCCGGGAGAATGAAAAAGAAGCGGTGGAATCCTGCATGACCATTTCCGGCATGGGGTTCTCCGGCCGGGCACAGAACAACGGCATGGTGTTCATCAGACTGAAGGACTGGAAACTGAGAAACCGCGCCGACCTCAAGGTAAAAGCTGTTGCGGGACGGGCCATGATGGCTCTCTCGGGTATCAGGGAAGCCATGGTCTTCGCTTTTCCCCCGCCCGCCGTTGCCGAACTGGGTATGGCGAAAGGAATCGACTTCGAACTTTTAGACCGGGGCGGCATCGGGCATCAGGCTTTGCTTCAGGCCCAGTACCAGCTTCTGGGAATGGCATCACAAGATCCGCGGCTTGCGTCCGTCCGTCCCAACGGCATGGAAGACGTTTCCGAATACAAAATCGATGTGGACTGGGAGAAGGCCGGCGCACTGGGAATCCCGATCTCATCCATTCACCAGACGATTGCGGCCGCATTCGGCAGCGCTTATGTCAACGACTTCATCAAGAGCGGCAATGTCAAGCGTGTTTTCGTTCAGGCGGACGCTCCCTATCGCATGATGCCCAAAGATCTGGAAAAAATCTATGTCCGCAATACGTCGGGTCTGATGGCGCCGTTTTCCTCCTTTGCTTCCGGACGCTGGACATCCGGGTCACCGAGGCTGGAGCGTTTCAACGGTTTCCCCTCTCTGAATATCTGGGGCGAGGCGGCCGGTGGAAAAAGCTCCGGTGAAGCCATGAAAGCCATGGAAGAGATTGTCTCAAAATTGCCGCAGGGGATCGGTTACGACTGGACGGGTCTTTCCTACCAGGAACGAACGGCCAGTTCGCAGGCGCCGCTGTTATATGCCTTTTCGGTTTTTGTCATCTTTCTTTGCCTGGCGGCGCTTTACGAGAGCTGGACAATCCCGATATCGATCCTGCTGGTTCTGCCGCTCGGCGCCATCGGCGGCCTGATCGCCTCCAGTATGAGAGGAATGGCCAATGACGTCTATTTCCAGATCGGATTACTCACCACGCTTGGTTTAACCACCAAGAATGCCATTCTGATCGTACAGTTCGCCAAAAGCGGTCTGGAAAAAGGCATGGGGCTTGTTGATGCCACTATCGAAGGGGCAAAACTGCGCTTTCGCCCGATTCTCATGACATCGCTTGCTTTCGGCTTCGGTGTTCTGCCCCTGGCCCTGACCACAGGCGCGGGAGCGGGCGCTCAGAATGCCATCGGCACAAGCGTTCTGGGCGGCATGGTAACGGCTACTGTCCTGATTGTCATTTTTGCGCCGTTGTTTTACGTCCTGATCGAAAAAGCCTTCGGCAGAAAACAAAAGAAGACGGCGGACAGCACGAATCTCTCAGAGGTAAAATCACATGATTAAGAAATGGTTATTAATACCGGTTGTCCTGGTTTTTCTTGCAGCCGCATGCACAATGGCTCCGCAATACAAACGTCCGGACGCGCCGATACCTGACAAATGGCCGGTTGGCGCGGCCTACACGGAAATCAAGGCGGATGAATCAACTTCACAGGCTTCGGCATTGGCCTGGCGGGAATTTATCACGGATAAGCGCCTGCGGGAAATCATTGAAACCGCCCTCACGAACAACCGCGATTTACGGGTGGCGGCCCTGAATGTGGAAAAAGCCAGGGCCATGTACGGCATTGGACGGGCTTCGCTTCTGCCGTCGATCAATGCCGCCGGAAGCTGGTATCAGGAGCGAATACCAGCCGATCTTAACGCCTCTGGAAGCGCCTACACCGCCGAACAATACAGCGTGAATCTGGGGCTTGCTTCCTGGGAAATAGACTTTTTCGGCCGCATCCGCAGTCTGAAAGACAATGCCCTGGAGCAATACCTGGCCACGGAGGAAGCCGGTCGCAGCGCGCAGATCCTGCTGGTCTCCACGGTGACACAGGCCTACCTCGCCCTGGCCGCGGACCGGGAAGCCCTCCATCTGGTTTCCTCGACACTGACGGCGCAGGAAGCGACCTACAAAATTATTAAGAAACGTTCCGACGTCGGCTTCATCTCCGATTTGGATCTCAAGCGCGCCCAAAGCCAGGTGGATATCGCACGGGGAGACGTCGCCCGTTACACGCAACTGGTCGCACAGGATGAAAATGCTTTGAATCTTCTGGTCGGTTCGCCGATCCGTCCGGAACTGCTGCCGGCGGATCTGGCAAGCGTAAGCCTGCCCCATGATATTTTCCCCGGCCTCTCTTCCGAACCGCTGCTGCAACGACCGGACGTTCTGGCCGCGGAACACCGGCTCAAGGCGGCTAACGCCAATATCGGCGCAGCCCGGGCGACGCTCTTCCCCCGGATTTCGCTCACCACCTCCATGGGAACCGCCAGCGCAGACCTATCCGGTCTCTTCAAATCCGGCTCTGAGGTGTGGACTTTTGCGCCGCAGATTGTGATGCCGATCTTCGACCCCCGCGCCTGGTATGCATATGATGTCAGCAAAATCGAAAAAGAAATATCCATCGCCCAGTATGAAAAGTCCATTCAGACGGCTTTCCGGGAAGTGGCTGACGCGCTGGCTGAAAAGGGCATGATCAACCGGCGCATCGAGGCGCAGCAATCACTGGTTGACGCTTTGGCGGTTGCTTACCGCCTCTCCGATATCCGTTACACAAAGGGAATCGACAGTTACCTTTCCGTTCTGGACGCACAACGTTCACTTTACGGCGCGCAGCAGGGCCTGATCATGTTGCGTCTCGCCCAAAGCAGCAATCTCATCACGCTTTATCGAACGCTGGGCGGAGGCGTCCTGGAAGGAGAAGACATCCGGGCGTCTGATCAAGTTTCCAGGGACAAACGGTCAGCCATCCATTAACAGGAAAGGCTGAACATCTTATCCTTCCTGAACGAAAGGGGACGAAATCATGAAAATGTTTGCTTTTGTTTATGCCGATTACTTCGATAAACGCATTACCAATGCATTTAAACAAGCTGATTATAAGGAGTATACGAAAGTGCATGGCACGACGGGGGTAGGCCAGGAATCCGGAGCAAAGCTGGGCACATCCAGCGCACCCGGCCGGAACAATATACTTTACATAGCCGTGCCGGATGAGGAGATTCCCAACCTTTTTGAGATTGTGAGGAAACTGAGAAGTGAATTTCCTGATGCCGGTTTTCGGGCGTTTACTTATCAGTTGGAAGAATGTATTTAGTTGACAAAAATAGAAAGTTTAAATAAAATTTTAAACCAGACAGGAAAAAATAGGTAAGCCATTAATTGAGCCTTAAAAAAAAGGAGGCGTTGGTGAACTGACAATTGAAACCCGGTTTCTGAAAAAGACCGGGTTTTGTATTTTAATCATCCTTCAAATCGGGCGAGGTAACACGATCATGGCCGGTATTTTGGACGGTTTAAAAAAGTTTTTTAATTATCGCCGAGACCAGCGTTATTTCGTGCAGAACGGCACCTTTGTCATCATATCGCCCGGCAACAGCGAAGACCGGGAGCGAAAAGTTGAACTCATCGATATCAGCCATGGAGGCATGGCCTTCATTTACAATGGGTCGCCATCTGATCTTGAAAGATCCGGCATCCTGAAACTGATTAACGAAAAATCGCAGAATGCAGAAAATATTTCATTTGAAACCGTTTCCGACATCCCTCTCTCCGAAAATAAACAAACATCCGAAGAGATTCGGCGACGAGGCGTGAAATTCACGTGGATGGGATTCTGTGAAGGTTCGGGGTTTGGACTGCGGAATTTAATCGACAAGATCAAACTCTGTGAAAAATAGATAATATCTCATTCAATATCAGAGTTAATCGAATTTATCCTTGACGATAAAAAAAGGCCCGGAGAAATCTCCAGGCCTTTTTTGCGTTTGTTATTGTTGATTACGCATGATGCCCGTGGGCGTCGTCTTTCTTTTCCTCGCCATAGACAACCAGTTTGCCTTCATGCTCCATCTCTTTGACCCACTTCGGATGCAGCATCGTTAAAACCGATTTGTCCATCCAGCCGGTGATCATCGCATCCACCGATCCGGGATTGCCGATCGTGCCCAGATACAGGTGAATGAAGAAGAACGCGAAGATCGCCACAAAGCCCAAAGCATGCAGCGGGTACATCCAGCGCACCAGTCCCACCGGCAGAGCCGTGGGAAACCACATAACCAATCCGGTCAGGATCATCAAAATACCGCCGCCCGCCACCACCAGGAAGAACGCCTTCTGGCCGGGATTGTATTTTCCCGTCTCGGGTACTTTATCCACATGCCACAGGTAGCCGCCCGCTGCCATGCACCAGTCCAGATCTTCCGGGAAAACAAATACGCCCGCTTCTTTCCACCACATCCGGATCACCAGCGCCAGAGAAACGGCGAAGACCAGTCCGGTAAAGTTGTGAACCAGTTTCAGGCTCTTCAAGCCGCCGAAAAAGGCGCCAACAAAATTGAACGTCTGGAACATCATGCCCAGTCCCGTCACACACAAAAGCAGGCAGGAAATGGCCAGCATCCAGTGCAAGATTCTCTCATAGCTGTCCGTTACTTGTACGTATCCTTTTTTCATGGTTATTCTCCTCCCTTCTTTTCTTCCACGCCCGTTCCTTCATGGGGAACTTTCGGCCCGTGGATCATGTAATGGAGGAAGGCCCCGCCGATGACGCCGCCGCCGGCCAGCAGGCTCAGAGGCTTTAACAAACCCTTCCAGAGGGTGACAGACCACGGCACACCCGGATTCCTATGGATATCCGCATAGATTTCCTGTTTTTCCTTCAACACGTACATGAAGTGCGTGCCGCCGCAGTATTTGTCGCCGTAGGTCGCGGCGTCTCCGCCCAGATATTTGGCGCGCTTGGCAGCTTTGGCCAGTATCTTCTCCTTTTCCCCCCAGGACAATGCGCCGGTGGGACAGGCTTTCACGCAGGCTGGATCCATACCATTGGTAATCCGGCTTTCACACATGTCGCATTTGTAAACCTTGTCCGTTTTGGCATCCCAGCGCGGTATTTCAAACGGACAGGCGGCAACACACTCTTTGCAGCCGATGCACTTTTCGTGATCCAGACCAACGGTCCTGGTATCCTTGTTATAGTGCAGGGCGCCGCTGGGGCAGACCGTCACGCAGGCCGCGTCGGTGCAGTGCATGCAGGCTTCCTTGCGGAACAGCCACTTGACGTCGCCTTTTTTATCCACGTAATCCTGATAATGGATCAGCAAAAAGGTGTTCGGACTCAGTGACGGCGGGTTCTGGTAAGTGCCCCGATTTTCCGTCTGAGAAGCTTTGAGCGCGTTCCACTGCTTGCAGGCGAGCTGGCAGCCGCGGCAGGCAGTGCATTTCGAATCGTCGTATAATTTAATTTTCTCGGTCATCTTACCTTCCTCCCTTCTTCACAACGTTCACCATGAAGGCTTTGCTCTCCGGAATCATGGTGTTGGCGTCACCGATGGTCGGGACCAGCAGGTTTGCCGCGTCACCATGGGTGAACACTTCCGCCTTCTTGTCACCGGGATTGTATTCCCGGTCTTTGGTGGTAATCCAACCAAAATGCCAGGGGATACCGACTTCGTGAATGGGATTGTCTTTGTCTCCATTGATGATGAAAGGTTTGAAACGCGGCGTGACAATAGCTGAGCATTCAACTTCGCCGCGCGCCGAACTGACAACGCATTTGTCACCGCTTGCAATACCTTTAGCCTTAGCCAGTTCCAAACTCATTTCGACAAACATGCCGGGCTGCATTTCCGCAAGCCACGGACACCAGCGGGTCAGAACGCCTGTCTGCCAGTGTTCGCTCACCCGATAGGTAGAACAGATAAACGGGAATCGCGGATCACAACTGCCAACTCCGGAATAAACATCCAGATCGGAACCAACACCCTTCTTGTCGAAACGTTTGATCGCCGGATTGTTCTTTTGCGGAGACATCAGATTCTTCTCCACCGGACACTCCAGCGGTTCGTAATGCTCGGGGAAAGGACCGTCGGCCAGGCCCGGGCCATAGAGACTGGCCACGCCATCCGGCTTCATGATGAAAGGCGGTCTTCCTTTGCCGGGGTCGCCCACTCCGTCCGGAACATCGCCAACCCATTTTTCGCCATTCCAGGTAATCACAGCACGGGACGGATCCCACGGTTTGCCGCTGGGATCAACGGAAGCACCGTTGTAAATGATGCGGCGGTTGACCGGCCACGACCAGCACCATTCGGAGAAGAGGCCCAGACCTGTGGGATCGGCCTGACCGCGGCGCATGGGCAAAATACCCTTATCCGGTGTAACCGAACCGCAGTATACCCAACAGCCCGATGATGTGGAGCCGTCATCCTGCAGCCAGGCAAAGGTGGGCACCAAATCGCCTTTCTTGAATTCCCTGAACTCGCCCTTCTTGGTGGGATTTTCGATCTTCTTATCCTCCAGGAAGAAGCCGTTGATTTCGGCCGCGACCTTGCGGGGATCATAATGGAAGTGTTTGCCCGCCTTTTTACCATAGGGCCATGTTAACTGTGTGAGAGCTTCCTTGTGCGGTCCATCATGTTTCTTATAGAGATCCTGAACTTTAAAGAGAATCTCACTCATGATGTCGCCGTCAGGCAAAGAGTCGCCCACCGGCTCAACGGCTTTATAGCGCCACTGCTGGAGTCGGCCGCTGTTGGCGATGCTGCCTTCTTTTTCAATTGAAGATGCGCAGGGCAGCATGAAAACTTCCGTCTTGATCTTAGTGGGATCCATGCCGGGTCCGCGCCAGAAGGAGCCTGTTTCATTGTCAAACAGATTGACATTGACCACCCAATCGACCTTGGTCATAGCCTGGCGGACCTTATTGGAATGAGCACCGGAACAGGCTGGGTTCATACCCCAGGCGAAGAAGCCGGTGAATTTCCCCTTGTACATCTGATCAAAAATCGTCAGCCAGGAGTAGTTAACGCCATCGTCAACCTTGGGCATCATCGCATAAGCATCCTCAAGAGCCATATCTTTCCCATACATGGAGCGCAGGAAACTGGCCACATACTTGGGTTTGTTCTTCCACCAGTTGAGGCTGTCTTTTTCCTTGGTTGTAGGAGTCTGTTTTTCATTATAGATTTTAAGAGAAGCCAGGGATGCTGTCGGCGTGCTGAGATAACCGGGCCAGATATGGAACAACAGACCGTGGTCGGTGGAACCCTGCACGTTGCCCTCGCCTCTCATGGCCGCAACGCCGCCGCCCGCGATGCCCATATTGCCCAGCAGAAGCTGGATCATGCACATGGTGCGGATGTTCTGCGTTCCAACGGTATGCTGCGTCCAGCCCATCGCGTAGAGTTCAACGCCTGCTTTATCCGGTTTGCCGGTTGATGCATAAAGCTTGTAAACTTCAAGCAGCTTATCTGTGGGCGTTCCGGTGATTTTCGTGACAAGTTCCGGCGTGTAACGCGAATAATGCTTTATCAGGAGCTGGAAGACGCAGTTCGGATCACTCAGGCTCTTGTCTTTCTTGATAACGCCGTCTGGACCGGTTTGATAAGACCAGGTGCCCTTGTCATACTTACCGTCCGTCAAACCGGAAAAGACACCGTTGTTTTCGCCCGGCATTTTCAAGTCCGGATTCACCAGGAAGGATGCGTTGGTGTAGTTTTTGACGTACTCTTCAAAATAAAGTTTGTTGTCGAGGATGTATTTGATCATGCCGCCCAGGAAAGCGATGTCCGTTCCTGAACGAAGAGGAGCGTACAGATGCGCTTTGGAAGCCGACTGCGTAAAGCGCGGATCAACGCAGATGATCTTTGCGCCGCGATTATCGACGGCGTTCTGTATCCATTTCCAGGATACAGGGTGATTGGAAGCGGGATTGCTTCCCATGATTAAAATAATATCACTGTTTTTAAAATCGACCCAGTGATTGGTCATTGCGCCGCGTCCGAACGACTCTGCCAGAGCCGGTACAGTTGGACTGTGTCAGATACGGGCCTGATGTTCGATATAAACAAGGCCCAACCCCCTTAAGAATTTTTGATACGTGAAGCATTCTTCCAGGTCCATCGCGGCCGATCCGACCGAGGCAATCCCTTCGGTGCGGTTGACGAGTTCACCCTTGGCATTGGTTTTCTTAAAGCTCGCATCCCGGCTTTTCTTGACGTTTTCCGCGATTTTATCAAACGCCCATTCCCACTCGACTTCCTTCCATTCGGTGGCGAACGGCGCGCGGTAAAGCGGCTTGCCCAGACGATTAACGTTTTCGGCCATCTGATAGATCGAACCACCCTTGCTGCACAGGGCCCCTCTGTTAATGGGGCTGTCCGGATCCCCCTCTGTGTTGATCACCTTGCCGTCGCGCACGGACACGATAATGCTGCATCCCACGGAACAGTAAGGACAAACGGTGGTGGTTTCTTTGGCGTACTTAATCTTCAGTTCCCGGGCGTGGGCGGCTGTCGGCGCAAGGTTGATGCCCAACCCGCTGACCGCCGCAACAGTACCGGAAAGTTTCAAGAAACCTCTTCTGCTGACGTTCATGAATTCCTTCTCCTTTCTCAGAATTTCAAAATATTCTTTTCATGCCCTTTCATCTTCCAGGCGCCGTTTTTTCCATTGAAGCATCATTTTCATGGAAAAGCTGGTTGGAAAAACCAGGGCAAATGAACACGATGTTTTTCTAAAAAAAACGCCTTAACTGCGTTATCCGTATATATTCAATCAAAGCCGTTGTCAACGCAAAATTACGAGTAATTTTAATGACTTATGTCATTTATGACATAATAAAAAACAGCGGTCAATTCCGCGCTCTACGTTATTTTTGTCCGTTCACCAGATGGTAAGTAAACTTGAATTTCTGAAAGCATTATGAATAGCAGTCAGCATCCGTCTTATCCTTGTGTCGGCAAACCGGGGAAAATAATTTTCTTACGAAAAGCTGTCAGGGATGTTCAAGGCGGCGGAAGTGCAAACACAAATCGACCATAAAATTTTCTTGAAAGCCGGGGATTACTGGTTTAAAAGCCACGGAAGATTACGGACACAAACAGTGAACAGTCAAAGGATGCGCATGAAAGATTTTCATTCTCCGATTATCCGGTTCTTCAATTTCTGGAGTCCTTCTCTGGGACGCAGGCTGACCATATCGTTCACGGTCTTCGGCCTTGTCATCGGCTATTTCGTCGTTATTTACCTGACCATTGCCTTGACCAGTTCATTCATTCTCACCACTACCGACACGATCCGCCGGCAAATCACATCCCTTTCCCAGACAGATCCGGGCGGAGACATCATCCTCAAGCTCATCAATCAGAAAAGGGGGGACATGGCCAACGCCGCCCGACTGATTCACGGCTTCTCCCCCCATCTCGAATTTGAGCTGTTTTACGGAGGTATCAACAATAAATGGCAACGTGTTTATGCCTCTGCCGACGGCGCGATCCGTTCGGAAACCGTCTTGAGCGGCAACTTGAAACACAGCCTGAAAGATGCGCAGCGTAAAAAGATCGTAACGTCATCCCCGCTGTTTTACGGCAGGGAAGACAATGTACATGTCAATATCGATGTGTCCATGAAGGACAGCCGCAACGCCTATATTCTTTCCTTCACCGTGAACAGGCCCGGCATCCTGACCATTATCAAGAACAGCCTCGGCAAGTTCGCCCTGTTCACCCTGATCATTCTCATCTTCTCCCACATCCTCGGGCACCTCATCAGTTTCTGGCTTGCCCGTCCCATCGTCAGGCTTTCGCGCGAAGCGGCCATCATCGCCTCCGGCCACTACGATCGCTGGTTCAGGATCACGGAAAAAGACGAAATCGGAATTCTGGCCGAATCCTTAAACAAGATGTCCTTCCGGCTCATCGCCTCCGCAAAGGAAAGGGAAGATATTCTGATTGGCATTCTGATTGCTCTGACCCGGGCCATTGATGCAAAATCCAGGTGGACGGCGGGGCATAGTGAAAGGGTTACCCATTACACGGAGAAAATGGGACATCTGCTGCAACTGGACGAAGAACAAATGAGGATCTTAACGATTTCCGCCATTCTGCATGATATCGGCAAAATCGCCATCTCTGAACAGATTCTGGATAAACCGGCAAAACTAACCGATGAGGAGTTTGACGAAATCAAGAAGCATCCGCAGTCCGGGACGAAAATCATTTCATCCATTCCTTCTTATGAAACCATTCTCTCCGGCATCCTCTACCACCACGAGCGCTGGGACGGGACGGGGTATCCCGAGGGATTGAAGGGAGAGGAGATTCCCCGTTACGCCCGCATCATCTGCATTGCCGATGTTTACGACGCATTGACCGCGGACAGACCGTACAGGAAGGCATGGAGCCGGGAACAGACCATGATATTTTTTGAAGAACAGAAGGGAAAGATGTTTGATCCGCAACTGGTGGATATTTTCAAAACCATTCCGCATCAAAAAAGCTGATCCCAAATTAACGTACTCGCAAGAAATTTACACTACCCGTCATAACCTTGCAGGTCACTCGTCCCCGTGAAAGCGGGAATCCAGGACACCATTGATGATACTGGATTCCCGCCTCCGCGAGAATGACAATTATTTCTTCTCCGGCAGCGGCTGCACCCATTTTTTATTGTCTCCGTCGTAATACCATTTATCGGGAAAGCCGCGGCGGCGGATGAATTTGGGGTCATCAGCCCAGCGCAACATATCTCGATAGGCTTCATGAATTTTACGGAAGGTGGCCGCCTTGCCGCCCACATCAGGGTGATGGATTTTTACCTGCCGCCGGTAGGCGTTCTTGATCATTTTGGACAATTCGCGGGAAGCGAGATCCGCCTTTGCCATATCCAGATAAATCAAGCTTTCCGGCTTGACGGTTGGAACCCTGACCAGCCGCGGGCGCGTGAGGCCTTCCGAAATGACCAGCCTTTCCGCCATTTCCAGAACACGCCGCGCAGCCAGGTAGGTTTTTGCCGTCCGCTTTTCCTCCGCCCACCAGGCATCACCGAGCATGTTGGCCATCCGGACTAAATCTTCGGCAGGTTTGCTCCCCTCGGTGCGCGGCGCCGCATAGCGGAAGATTTCCCTGATCCCGTGCGGAACCACATCCAGAATTATTACCGCATCCGTGAAATAAAATGTCGCATAACGTGTATTCAGGGCTTGCAGCAAACCGCTCCTGGTCGTGAGCTTCTGACGCAGATGCTGACGGCACTTCACGGAGCAATAGCGGCGTTTTTCAATATTTTTAGTCGTACCACAGGAAAGACAGGCGTTTTGTTTTGGATGCTTCGCGTATGTTTGGCTTTTGATCAACATGGTGCAATGATAAACAGCCGGTCAAGATCATTCCTTGCACCGGCTGTTTTGTCTATCCCCCAATCCCGCTATTTCGCCGCGGCCAGATAACCTCTGGCCAGCGCCTTGTTCACATGCAGTACGCCTTTATTCATATCCTTCATGGGATAGTCCACGGTGATCACCGGCAACGCATCCGCCTCGGCCTGGGTCTTGATGACCGATCCCACCGTCACATAGCGACCGTCAGCCACTTTAACGCCCATTAAAATAACACCGGGTTCGATGACGCAATTCTTTCCGACAAAAGATTTGAAGACCAGCGCTTTCATCCCCACAAACGTATCATCCATGACCACAGCCGGCCCGTGAATCTGTACCTGATGCGCCAGCGATACGCGGTTCCCCACATAGACCGCGTATTTTTTGCCTTCGACTTCCATTAGATTTTTTTCCACCGGCTTGCCGTCTTGCTCCGTCTCCAGCGCATGAATGACCACGCCGTCCTGCACGTTGGTATCGTTGCCGACATACAGCGGCTGGCCTTCGTCGCCGCGCACCGAAGCCGTCGGCGCAACCATGACGTTGCTTCCCAAAATGACATTGCCGATCACCGCCGCCAGCGGGTGAACATACGTCCCCGAACCCATCACCGGCTCGGACACTTTCGCGCTGAAATCCGTTTTGACGTTTTTCTCAATCATCTTCTTTTACCTCCGCTCTTTTTGATATAGATAAACCGACTCCCATAGAAAATCAGCAAGTAATATTTAAGCAACCCCTCTTGCCCCTTGCCCATCGCCTATCGCCTATCGCCTGCTTCCCTTCTCCCTCATCAGCAAATTCCGCCACACGTCGGCCACGCGTTTTTCTGTTTCTTCAATAGTGCACTGATTGTCGATGACAATGTCCGCAAGAGCTATTTTATCGCGAATCGGCATCTGGCTTGATAATCGAAGGTGAGCATCCTCCCGGCAAATAGCATTACGGGCCATCAGGCGGTCGATTTGCTCTTCCGGCTCAATCATCACGAGAATCGTCAGGTCGAAAAGGCGCTGCATCCGGCCCTCAAACAACAGAGGAATCTCCGCAAAGACGATCGCGTGAGGATTTTGCGTTTTAATTTCCTCCAGACGGTCATGCCACTCTTCATAAACCCGGGGATGAACGATGCCATTGAGCGCCTCAAGTTTTTCAGGGTGATTGAAAACAACCGCCGCCAGTTTATTGCGGTCGATCTTCCGGTCCGGCTGCAGGATATCCGGACCAAAGCAGTTGACAACATCGTGCCACGCAGGCTTTTCCGGTTCCTGCGCTTCGTGAGCCAGTTTGTCAAAATCAATCAGATAACCGCCCTGCCGCATGAACATTTGCGCCACGGTGGATTTTCCGCAGGCGATGCCGCCTGTTAAACCGACATTTAACATGATTTATTTCTTATTGAGTTCATAAATGTAATGCAGACCATCCAGCGTCAGCATCTCATCAATTTTATCAATGCTTTTGGCTTCCTGCGCCACAATACGCGCCAGTCCTCCGGTGGCAATCACCAGCGGCTTGGTTTTGACTTCCGCTTTCATACGGTTCACAATGCCGTCCACCAGCCCTGCATAGCCATACATGATCCCTGCCTGCATCGCACTGACGGTATCCTTGGTAATCACGTTTTTGGGTTTGCTGAACTCGACACGCGGCAGTTTGGACGCTCTTTCAAAAAGAGCTTCGCTGGAAATCACTATTCCCGGGGCGATACAGCCGCCCATGTATTCGCCTTTCGGCGAAACATAGTCAAAAGTGGTTGCCGTGCCGAAATCCACGATAATGGATTCCTGGCGATACTTATTGTAGGCGGCGACGGCATTGACAATGCGGTCCGCCCCTACTTCCTTGGGATTGTCATAAAATATCGGCATGCCCGTTTTTATTCCGGGACCCACAATCAGCGGCTTGATATTAAAATACTTAATGCAGAGAGGCTCCAGAATGTTGAGCATCGGCGGCACAACACAGGAAATAATAATATCCGTGACCGCTTTGATCTCTTTGGCCTTCATCCGGCTGGATTGATACAAATTAATAATCAGCACGCCATATTCATCAATCGTGTGGTCGATCTCCGTGCGAATTCGCCAATCATGCTGAAGTTGATTTTCATCATAAAGTCCCAGCACCGTGTTTGTGTTCCCGACATCAATTACCAGCAGCATAAATATTTACCTCTTTTTTAATAGGGTCGCATCTCCCGCCGAAACCTTCACGGTGTCATTTCCGTCCGTGAGCAGGACCAGTGAACCGTCGTCATCCAGGCCAATGGCCCTGCCGCTCACCGCTTCTTCATGAAACATCACCGAAACAGGCTTGCCGATCATCGGGGACAGGCTCAGCCATTTTTCCCTGATCGCGCCGAACCCGTTTTGCGTGAGCTCTCTATACCATTTTGCCATATTTTCATACAAATGAATTATCAATTCCAAGCGTGAAATTTCGCGGCCTGCTTCCATAAACAGAGAGGTGGCCATCTCTTGAATATCCCGCGGAAATTGTTCATGGTTCAGATTGACGTTAATACCGACACCCACCACGACAAAATCAATGGCGTTTCCCGACATCTTCATCTGCGCCAGAATACCGCAGACCTTTTTCCCGCCAATCAGCACATCATTGGGCCATTTGAGTTGTGTTTTACCCGGACAGTAATGATCGATCATTTCGGCTGCGGCAACCCCGGCGGCTATCGAAATCTGAGGAGCCCGCGCCGGTTCGAACACCGGCCGTAAAAGGATGGATGTGTAAATATTGGCGCCCGCCGGAGAATGCCAGACCCGCTGCATCCTGCCCTTGCCTGCGCTCTGGCTTTCCGCAATCAGCGCCGTCCCTTCCGGTACACCTTGAATACCGAGACGAAACGCCTCCTCGTTGGTTGAACCGATTTCTTCGTAATAATGAAGTTGGTGGCCGATGAATTTGCCGGCAAGGTTTTGTTTCAGGGATTCTTGAGTTAAGTCCATATAATATCAAAAGAAACTTCGACGCCGTTAACCTTGAACTTTGAACTTTGAACATTGGACCTTCAGTGATATATCCGCCGCCCGGACGGAGTGGGTGAGTTCGCCAATGGAAATCAGATCAACGCCGGTTACGGCAATTTCGCGGACGCGCCGCAGATTGACATTGCCGGAAGCCTCGGTAAGAGCGCGTCCGGCAATAAAATCGACGGCCTTTCTCATGGCAGCATTGGACATATTGTCGAGCATAATAATATCCACGCCGCATTTCAGGGCTTCTTTGACTTCGCGCAGGTTTTTGGTTTCCACTTCAATTTTCAGGGCTTGTTTTAGATGCTTTCTTTGCGCGGCAACCGCCGCCGTGATGCCGCCCGCGGCTTCAATGTGATTGTCCTTGATGAGAACGCCGTCATAGAGTCCGATACGGTGATTGGTCCCGCCGCCGAGGCGAACCGCCATTTTATCCAGTACGCGCAGCCCCGGAACGGTCTTGCGCGTATCCAGGATTTTGGCTTTGGTGTCTCGCACGATTTCCACGTAGCGCGCCGTCTGCGTGGCAATGCCGGACATGCGCTGGAACAGATTCAAAGCGACGCGTTCCGCCTGTAAAATACCCGGCAGGCTTCCTTCCACTTCGGCGATGACCGCTCCTTTTGGGGCCCGGCAGCCGTCCATGATCATTTTTTTTACTTTGATGTTTTTATCCAGGCATTGAAAAGTCGCTTCAAAAACATCAACACCCGCAACCACAAAATCGTCCTTGGCGACGGCGACCGCCCTGCCCTTCTTTTTCGGGCTGACGGTCGCCTGCGTGGTGATGTCACCGGCGCCGATATCCTCGGCCAGCGCGGCCTTGATGATGTTTCGGATTTGCGGAGAAACCATCAGCCTTGAATCTCTTTCAATTTCTTCAGCGCACCCTCCAGGGCGGTGAACTTTTCCTGGAAGCTTTTCAGTTTGTCCTCTTCCTTTGCAATGATCTCCGGCGCGGCTTTGTCACGAAAATCGCGGTTGGCCAGTTTTCTGGAACTCTGTTCCAAATCCTTCGTCACCTTTGCCAGTTCCTTCTCCAGCCTTGCTTTCTCCCCGGCAATATCCACAATACCGGCCAGCGGTACGAAGATTTTTGTCGCCCCGACCACGCCGGTCGCCACACCTCTGGGTTCAACCAGATTGACTTCCACGGTCAGGGATTCGAGATTGGACAGATTCAGAATATAACCGCCGCCGTTTTCAATCGCTTTTTGGGTTTGCGCATCGGTGACGGATATCAACACCTTCAGCTTCAGCGACGGCGGAATCCGCATCTCCCCCCGGATATTCCGAATCGAGGTAATGATTTCCATGAGCATCTCCATCTCTTTTTCGGCCGCTTTATCTCTCTGTGCATCATCAACCACGGGAAACCTGCTGACCATGATGGAATGCTCGTCACTCTGATGCAGCGCCTGCCACAGTTCCTCCGTTACAAACGGCATGAAGGGATGCAGCAGTTGCAGCATCGTGCGGAAAACCTCTTTCATCGTCCGTTGCGTCGCCTGCTTCTGCTCGGAACTGATCTTGCCGTAGAGCGCCGGTTTGCTGATCTCCAGATACCAGTCGCAGTACACATGCCAGATGAAATTATAAATGGCCGCGGACGCATCATTGAACCGGTATTCATCCAGGCTGCCTGTCACATCGGCAATCGTTTCGCTTAATTTCGCCTTGATCCATTTTTCGGGCAGTGCATCCAGCGCCTTCAAAGACGCGCTTTCATCATAGTCCGCCAGATGGGTGAGCGTCAGCCTGGCCGCATTCCAGATTTTATTAACAAAAAATTTATAGCCTTCAATGCGTTCGGGCGACATGCGCACATCACGCCCCTGCGCGGTATAAGCCGCCAGCGTGAAGCGAAACGCATCCGTGCCGTACTGGTCGATCATCACCAGCGGGTCGATGCTGTTGCCTTTGGACTTGCTCATCTTCTCGCCTTTTTCGTCGCGCACCAGCGCATGAAGATAAACATCCTTAAAAGGCACGTCCTTCATGACATAAAGCCCCATCATCATCATGCGCGCCACCCAGAAAAACAAAATATCAAAACCGGTAATTAAAAGGGAGGTCGGATAAAAGGTTTTGAGCGCCTCGGTTCTATTAGGCCAGCCTAGCGTGGTAAAAGGCCAGAGCGCTGAACTGAACCAGGTATCCAGAACATCTTCATCCTGCCTAAGCGACGAGCCGCCGCAATCGGGGCACTGGTCGGGATCTGCGGCAGCGACAATCACCTTGCCGCAATCGCCGCAATACCACACGGGAATGCGATGCCCCCACCACAACTGCCGGGAGATGCACCAGTCGCGGATGTTGTTCATCCAGTCAAAATACGTGGCCTCCCAGGATGCGGGAACGATCCGTGTCTTTTTCTTTGTGACGGCGGCGATAGCCTGTTTGGCCAGCGGTTTGATTTTGACAAACCACTGTTTGGACACCATCGGCTCAATATCGGTCTTGCAGCGGTAACACTGGCCGACGTTATGCGCGTAAGGTTCGGCGCCCACCAGGTAGCCGCCCTTTTCCAGATCGGCGACCACGTTGGCGCGGGCTTCGTAACGGTCCTGTCCCTTATAAACGCCGCCATGCTCATTGATGATTCCCTCTCCGTCGATGACCGAAATGATTTCCAGTTGATGGCGCTGAGCCATGGCAAAATCGTTGGGATCGGAACCGGGGGTAATCTTCACCGCGCCGGAACCGAAATCCATGGTCACATAGTCGTCGGCGATAACCGGTATTTGTTTGTTCATGAGAGGCAGTATGACGAATTTGCCAATCTTGTCCTTGTAGCGCGGATCGTCCGGATGAACGGCCACGGCCGTGTCGCCCAGCATCGTCTCCGGCCGGGTGGTGGCCACAACGATTTCTCCGCCGCCGTCGGCGTAAGGATAACGGATATTCCACAGGAAGCTCTGATCGGATTTAAATTCCACTTCCAGATCGGAAATGGCGGTGTGACAGCGCGGACACCAGTTGACAATGTAGTCGCCCTGGTAAATCATGTCCTCGTTATAAAGACGCACAAAAACTTCCCGAACGGCTTTGGAAAGGCCTTCGTCCATGGTGAAGCGTTCCCGGTCCCAGTCGCAGGAACAGCCCAGGCGTTTCAACTGATTGATAATCACGCCGCCGTATTTTTCCTTCCATTCCCAGACGCGGGCGATAAATTTTTCACGCCCCAGATCATGGCGGGACAGTCCTTCTTTCCTTAATTGCTGCTCCACCACATTTTGCGTGGCGATCCCCGCATGATCCATGCCCGGCATCCACAGCGTGTTATAGCCCTGCATCCTTTTGAAGCGGATGATGACATCCTGCAGGGTGTTGTTGAGCGCGTGTCCCATGTGCAGCATCCCGGTCACATTCGGAGGCGGGATGACAATGGAAAAAGCGGGCGCTTCGCTTTTGTCGGAAGCGTGGAAATACTTATTTTTCAGCCAGTAATCGTACAATCTTTTTTCGGCTTCGGCCGGTTCAAACGCCTTGCCTAACTCTTTTGTCGCCATGAAATATAAATCTCCTATTCCTGAATCAAATAAAAAGGGCTTGCGCCCTTTTCGACTTCAATGCTGTCCGTGTTCAAAACATGAGGCGGGACAAAAAGCGTCCCGCCTCATGGATAACCTTCCCAAGCCGCCATTAGTTAAATTTCAATTCCTCTTTGACTTTGCGGATCACCAGAAGAGCATCCACGCCGGCCACGGGCTTCAGCGGCGCAAATTCGCCGCTGGTCATGTCGGCGCCCATGATGCCGCGCGATGTCACCACCATGACGGCATTGAAATAAGGCAAGTCCTCCCGCAAATCGGGGAAGAGCGACCTGGAACCGATAAATTTTGTAGCCAATGCATTATCGCCTGTCACCTTCATTAAAATATCTTCCAGCATCATGGCATATTCGGCGCGGTTCAGGACCTCATCCGGCTGGAAGCCGCCCTGTGGTCCGATTTCCAGACCCCGTACGCCAATCTCCAGAATCCCCTCAATATCCGCCCTCAAGGGGTGAGCCGCAATATCATTGGCCGTCACCTTGCCCTGCTTTGCCTTCTGGGCGGCCTTTTCGGGATCTTGGAAAGAGGTGTCAAACGTCTTCGGCGTCCGCTTTTTGTACAGAACATCTATCTTTAATTCTTCCATAAAGAGGGCCGCGGCATCCGCGCGGGTGATTTGCTCCACCAGAGCAATCTTTTTGCCCGTTGTTGTGCCGGGCATCGCCCGCTGGATCTTCTGCACCAGATCCCACTGCGCATCGGCTTCACGAACATAATCCCCTTTTATTCCCAGAACGCTGGCAAACATTGCGCTGGCCTTGCCGAATTGCAACGACGTCTTGAAGGCCATTCCCATGAAATAATACGCGGCGGCGGATTTCGGATCCAGTTCAACGGCCGCGTTGAACGAGTCCATACATTTATCCAGCCACTTCTTGTCCTGCTCGCAGTCAACGCCTATCTTCATGCAGGCTGCCTTGCTCAGGGTATTCACCCGAATATAACCAATGTGGACCGCCAGCTTCTCGTCGTTTGCCTCCGCATACTTCCAGGCCTTGTCCATCTGTTCGAGCGCCGATATAAAATCCCGCTGATAAGCCTTTGCCAGCCCCATTCCGGCATAAGCCTTGGAATACTTATTATTCAATTGCAGAGCCAGTTCAAATTCCCGCTGGGCGTCGGCATATTTTTCCTGATCGATCAGCTTCACCCCCGTGAAGACATGGTGTTCAGGAGTATCCAGCTGGCTGGTTGCCACCCTGGCCTTGGGTGCGCAACCGGCAATCAGCAAAACAGCCGCCGCCAGCGCGATGAGAGAAAATAATTTATTCCTTCTATCGTGATGAAACATATTTTACTCCTTTCCTTAAAAGGTTTACCGCCTTGAAATATCTTTCCGGATTCTTCCCTAAAATTGACCTTATAATTAGCTTTAGTGAAGCTTGAAGTCAAGTCAATATTGGCGGCCGTGAAAATTGATTCCGGAGGGGGTTGATGGATCAAGGGAATGCTGAAGGAAAATGTACTGCTTTGATTTCAATGAATTTATAAATCAATGATGAAACCGGCGGAAAGTCGGCAATATTAATTTTATTCTTCCTGCTTCGTCACCGTCTGGACTTTCTTTACGACAATTTTATCGACATACCAGTCCGGTAAAATCTTCATCATTTGATATTCGAATTTATTCTCCGCGACGATATACCGTAATTTGGGATTTTCAGCGGTTAAGCCCTGATAAACTGTTTTGGCGACTTCAATCGGGGGCAATCCGCTGGTTTTTCCCTTACGAACAGCGTAAGCTCCCATGGCTTTGGCTTCTTTCCAGAACAGGGATTGGGCATATTGTTCACTTTTCAGAATCTGTTCCCCTTTGCTCCAGATCGGCGTCATGATACGTCCGGGTTCTATGAGAATCACTTTCACACCGTAGGGAATAACCTCCCTGCGCAGGGAATCCGCATATCCCTCCAGTGCAAATTTACTGGAACAATAAGGGCCGACAAACGGTGTGGCGAAAAATCCACTGTCGGAGCTCATCATCACAATTCGGCCTTTTGCCTGCAGCAGCAGCGGAAACACCGCCTGTGTAATCTGATGAACGCCAAAAAGATTAACTTCAAACTGCTCACGCAGATCTTCCACGCTGACGTCCATGAGCGGGCCGACTTTCGTTATTCCGGCATTATTGACTAATCCGAATAATCCCCTTGCCTTCCCGCTAATCATTTTTTTAACCGAGATGACATCCTCTGTTTTCGTCACGTCTAATTGCACAGGGGTGATATTGGATTCTTTACTCAAACCCTCTAAAACAGCGATATTTCTGGCCCCGGCATAAACATGAAAACCCTGTGACGCAAGATACAGAACCGTGGCCAGCCCGATTCCACTGTTGGCGCCTGTGACGAGAATTGATTTTGTATCATTCGGCATAAGTTTTGACTCTCTGATTCACTCTATTTTATCATTAAAAAAAATCCCCGGGAGTTCATAACCCGTGCTCCCGGGGATTCAACGATCAGATGAAGAAGATTCTTCCTAGAAAGTCAATGTTAATTTATTGATAACCATGTAATCGTTGTTCACTTCAGCCGTTGAATCATTGCCTTTAAAATAATCGCCGGTGAACAGGTAGCCTGCTCCAATCATATAGCTCAGATTGCTGGTGATTTTGTAAGTGGCGGTGACATCAACTTCCGTGCCGTAAACATCAGAATTGGCTTCCAATGTACAGGGCAGGAAGGTGCCGACGGCACCGGCGGGAAGTGTTTTATTGTCAGCCTTGGCATAAGAAACAGAGGCCAGGATGTCCAACTTGTCTATCGGACGGAATCCGGCTCTTCCCTGGAAGAACCAGGCATTGTACATTCCAGTGTCGTTCAGGCCGAAATTCTGGGAAATAGCATTCGAATATGTGCCCGTTCCGGTGTGGCCGTTAATCGAACCGCCCCAGTATTGACGTTCGTTGTTAAACAGAATCAGGGTTGGATTCCAATCCATACCGCCTGTCAGGAACCCGCCTTTAATTTTATCCATTTGCACACCGCTGGTGTTGTTGTAGCTGCCCCAGTCCTGGCCGGCTACATAAGCGAAGGTGCCGCCGAAATAGAATTGTTTTAAATCGACAGTGGCGTCAATCCAGGCGACCAGGTTGTCCACTTTCACGTCCATTCCGGTTTGTGAATCATATTTTACATCACCAAAGGCATAATCGAGTTCCGCCTGGATTTTAACCGGACCAAGTTTGGCCTTGGCATAGGGCTCCAAAACATATACCTTTGCCACCATACCGACATCAGCGCCAAGAAAGGTAGCAGGCCTGAAGCTCCGGCTGTTGTAAAAGATCCCCAGTACGCCCGCTTCCGCTGTCTTTCCTTCATAAGCAATGGCAATCTGATACTTGTCCGTATCGTTATCCGACACGGCCGACGTGCCAGCCGGAGGATAGATTGCCGTCTTACTCTGGTCAATCATTTTAACGAATTGCAGAGCAGCCGTCCACCCGTTCTTCTGAACGGCCCAGGTAACAATCCCCTGGGGCTTAGAGCTATCGGCAAAAACCGTTCCCCAGCCTCCGTCATCCTGAATACCGACCATGAACAGTCCAACAGGAGAGGTATATTCAACATAGGCCCAGTCGAAAGCGATATTTTCATTTTCCGCCCTCGTTCCTGATGAATCGATATCCGTACTCGATCCGGGAACGCTTCTAGCCGCGCCCCAGGCTCTTTCCATTGCGTCAAAGCGGGTAACCAGTTTGAGGCCCGGCGATACGATAAAATCCGTTTTCACACGCAGCCGCTGATAATAGAAAGCGGTGCTTGGACCGGGACCAGCGCTGGTTGCAAGATCGGTATTTTTATTTAAGGTTGTCTTGTCCAGATACATCCCGGCTGCGTAGAAAGAACCGCTGAGCTTAACGTCAACAGCAAAGGCCGAAGCACTCAAAGCCACGACCAGCGCCATTGACAGTAAAACCAACCACAATCTCTTCATTTTTTCCTCCTCATTAAGTCTTTAAAATTTGAAAACCGGAACTCTAAATAACGGGCTTATTTAAAGTCCCCTTCTTCACCGCTTACATCCAGAGAATAATTTCTCTTCAAAACGCTTTGCAACTGTTCTTACAATTAACTTGTGCGTACGTTAATTTAATGCTATTAATTTAATACTATTAAATTACGAAGTCAATAAAAATTTTATATTTTACGCTTTATGAAAATGTCCGTTGCTACGATTAAAATACTTGTTCACACATTAATTTAATGTTACTTATTTAATGTTGTTAAATCATGAAGTCAATAAAAATTTTATATTTTTGCGTTTTATGAAAATATTTTATGAAAATAGCAAGTTCCATTGCGTAATCATGACCGTCAAACATAGAAAATTTCTTTTAGAGGAGGTTGCCTGTTATCCATGACTCAATACGAAAACGATAAGAAGAATGTTCTTGACGCCAGTCTCTGGCTTTCCGATCAAGGCTATTTTGGTTCACACCGGGGTTCCGGAGGAAACGTCTCGGTGCGTCTCAATGACCATGCCATGGCCATCACGCCGTCGTCCGTGAAGTATCAGGAGCTTTCCACTGACGATATTTGCGTGGTCGGTTTTGACAACTCGATTATTGAGGTAAAAAACGGACTCAATCCCTCCGTGGAAGCCGGACTGCACGGCATCATTTATCAGAAACGGCCGGACGTCAATGCCGTTGTCCATACCCATCAGATTTTCGGCAGCATCTTTGCCGTGATCAATACCCCGATCCCCGCTCTTTTTGATGAAGTGTCTTTTTCGCTGGGACAGATGATTGAAGTGATTCCCTACGCTCTTTCGGGAAGCCCGGAACTTGCCGCTAATGTGGGCGGAATGTTGTCCAACAACGCCAACGCCTATATTATTCAAAACCATGGCATTCTGGCCCTGGGAAAAAATCTGGACAAGGCCATCCTGCACGCGGAGCTCCTGGAAAAAATCGCGCACATATACTGTCTGGCGCTCTCCACGGGTAAAGCCGTCTGCACGCTGCCCGCATCGGTTGCCGATCTTGCGGCGATGCTGCGCAATTCGGATGTCCAGGAGGCCATGAAAAAAAGCGGGAATAAATAGTCGTCAATTTCTACGGGTCTGAATGCCCGGCGCATGACTGGCGAACTCTTTAAACAACGCCCCGAGCATTTTCCCGACATCAAATAAGATATTGACGGTTATCTCGTCCAGATAGTCGAGTTTGGAAAGATTTGTCTGCTTGAAAAGAATCCTGGCTGCATCGGCGGAACAGCGGTTGGTTTGCGCCGCGGCATCCAGGCGGCTGTTTTGATCCATCTGCGCGAAAGCATCCAGCAGTTCCCCGCCAAACTTTTCGTAGATATAATAAAACAGCGAATCGTGTTTCTGCCGTGCGCTCTTAATGTAATTCTGCAATTGAGCGTCCACGCTCCCTATTCCCTTTTGTCCTGCATGCGCTCCCTGAAGCAGGGCATTACCAAATGGGATAAAGCCTTCACGGAATTTTCGTTCAACATAGACTTCGTAACTCTGATGTATGGCGGATACAATTTTGAAAAGCTCATGCCTTGCAAAAAACTTCTTCAGCAGAAAAGAAGCGGGCAGCGCTTTTACGTGAAAGGGATGCCCCAGGTCGGCAAGGTAATGACCCGAACGGGATAAGTAACGCCAACCCCAGTAATCGTTGCCATTTTCAAAAGCAAGCTTTGCCAGATCCTTGTGGATGCGGACGGATTGCGGCGCAATCCCGTAAGTAGTTCCCAGAAGTTTGAAGTGCATGTGCCGCCAGCCGTGCGACCCTCCTGTGAATGTTTGATTTTTGTGAAGGTTCAAATCATAGTCCGGATACAGATCCGGTTCGGTGCTGTAAATGACGAGAATCTTCCACGGTTCGATGGTTTTTCCGGCCGGCGCATCATGGGCATAATCGCCGTTTCGCTTTCTATAAACGAAAGACCAGAGCGGGTCGAGTTGACGGCGCTCCTGATAACTTTCCTTGTACAAATCGATATGCTTCGGCCCCACCGGCCATTGCCTGTGGTTGAAATCAGGTTTAGGTTTTACATGGACCTGTGGCAGCGTCATGATTTTATCCACTGTTTGTACGGAAAAATAAGCAATGTATTCGTGAGAAAACCACGGCGCCCAGGCCAGGGGCAATCGGGGATCATCGTGCAGGTAGTAATCCAAATTTTGCATTTATGTAAAAAACCGGTGCGGGCAGAGTTATCAACCCGCACCGGCCTGAAAATAATAATGAGTTAACTGACCTTGAAGTCGGTATGCTTTCCCCAGACGCCAAGCGCGACGCCGAGTTCTTCATGCTCCTTGGCGTATTCTTCCAGCTTGATGCCTTTGCAGGCTGCATCAATGGCCTGTCGCAATGCCCGGGCGCCCGCTTTCGGTCCCTGGGGATGGGCATGAATGCCGCCGCCGGAACCGATCATGATGTCGCGGCCAAGGGCGTTGACGATGTCGGAAACATTGGCCGGCGTAATGCCGCCTGACGGCATGGGCATGGTGGCCTTCAGCTTGCCCATGGGATAAATCAGGTTGCGGACGGTGGTCATGAAGCGTTCATGCATGTAGATGCCCTTGCCGCCCAAGGAGAAGGGCAGAACGATGGAATCCGCGCCGCATAAGCGGGGGAACTTGCCGAGAATAAGCGGAGAAGAAATACCCTGATTGGGCGCCATATAGTATGCTCCCGCTACATCCATGTGGGCCAGGATAGGCACATTGATTGCCGGATCGTCCGCCAGCGCGCGCATGGCCTCCGGGCCGACCGCCAGATAGTTGACCATCATGCCGTTGACTCCGGCATCGACGCAGCGTCTGGCCAGATCGAACATCCGCGGCAGGCGGTCGGTGACATTGACGGTATAGATGGTATGCTCGCCGGTTTCCTCATAGACTTCTTTCTCTATCTTCATGTAGGCTTTGACTCTTTTCACCGCGTCGTTATAGCGCATGTTGGCGATCAACTCATCGTCCTTGATGACGTCGCAGCCGCCCAGTGCCGCCTCTCTGAAGAGCCGGGCGCCGACTTCCAGCGGATAGCCGCTACAGGGCTTAATCATGTTATTGAGTAGAGGACGGCCTTTCTTCAGGCCGAGTATTTTCCACCAGCCGTCGGGTCCGAATTTAGGCCCATTGTACTGGTCGAGTGTGGCTTTGGGGAACCTGATATCCAGCAGTTTGAAATTCGGCACCATGGAAATATTGCCGATGATCGCGGTCAGCATCATCGGGAGCTGATCTTCGACGTTTGCCGAGGGAAAGGCCAGCTGCATAATGCACTGCCTTTCCGTCACTTCCGGCGGTACCCCGTATTCATAGAACGGAGCCTCGTAAACGCCGATGACTTTTGCAACATGACCGGCGCGGATTTCAGGGGTTTCGCCGGGAACAGGCACCCAGGTGCCGGTGGTCTGTTCGATGGCCAGAAACTGACCGACTAAAGAAGCATCATAGGATTTATCCCCCTTCAGCCAGTAGGTGGCGATTAAATTGTTTTCCATGTCGATACTTTCCTGGATCGCTACAGGTTTATCCGCGAAAGCATCCATCGGTTTCTTTGCATCTTTTGCATTTTTCTTTTCAGCCATGGTTTAACTCCTTAATAAAACAAGTTGTCTGCAATGTTAACTTTTGGGAATCAGCGACAGAACATATTCCCATATCTCCAACGTTTTCGTAAGCGATTCATCATCATGCTGCATGCAGGTGTACATGCGGGTTCCGGCCAGGGTGCACAATCCGCGGGCCATGGTCACGACCTGATAGTCGTCCGCAACCTGCTTTCTTGCGAAAATTTCCATGATGGCATCCGGTTTGCTCAGGTCGATGGAGAAGAATGCAGTCGTCATGTAATGCATGATGGCGCCGAAATTATAAACAAAAAATCCCAGATCAGGACGTGTCGCATAGAGATCATTGAGAGCCTTGGTCAGTTTATTGCCGTAAGCAGTCGCTTTGGCCACGGCGTCGTTTTCTTCCATGTATTTCAAGGCATAATAACAGGCTGCCATGGAAATGGGGTTGGCTGCCAGGGTGCCGCCGACAAATATCTTGTCTCCCATGCTGCCCGAACAGACTTTCATGACGTCTTTTCTGCCGGCCACAGCGCCCGATGAGGGATAGCCGTGTGTAATGATCTTGCCCAGCACGGTTATATCCGGTTTGATGTCATACAGTTTCTGAGCGCCGCCCATATCCAGCCTGAACCCGGTGACCACTTCATCAAAAATCATCAGCGACCCGTACTGATCGCATAATTTCCGGATGGTTTTATTCCAGTCCGGATGAACCGGATGAGCGCCTGATTCACCGCCGATCGGTTCAACCATCACGCCGGCCACTCCGCCTTTATCCTGATTGTCTTTAAAGGCCTGCTCCAGCGCTTCAAAATCATTGGGTGTTACATCAACGATGTGGGCGAAACATTCCGCGGGAATGCCTTTGGATTCGAAATTGGCGGTCCGGGGAATATGAACGGAATAGATCATCTGATCGGACCATCCATGATAACTGCCGCCGATCTTGATGATCTTGAGTTTGCCGGTAAAGGCCCGGGCAATCCGTATGGCAGCCATATCCGCTTCGGTGCCGGACTGGAGAAAACGGACCATCTCCACACTGGGCATGTGTTTGATGATTTGTTCCGCGGCCAGAAGCTCATATTCCGAGGTCAGGCCGGTGGCCGGTCCTTTTTCCCGGATGATCTCGATGATTTTTTCATCCAGTGGCTCATAACTGTGACCCAGCATGATGGGCGCGCCGCACATCAGATAATCAATGTACTCGTTGCCATCCACATCCCACACCTTGTAACCTTTGCCGCGATCCATCGCCAAAGGGAAAGGCTTGTTCTGGCTTAAGTTGTGTTCGACGCCGCCGGGAATCATCGTCTTGGCTTTTTCAAAAATCTCTATCGACCGTTTGCAGCGTTCCGCGTAACGTTTGTGTTCGGAAGCCAGTACATCCTTGGGGATCGGTTGCACCGGTCTTTCCAAAAGAGCGTCTTTTCTTTTCATAATTTCTGCGTATTCCATGGAATGATATCCTCCTGACTTAGTATTATGTTGACAATCTTTATATTGAACACACGCCTTCTTTGTTCCTGTTCATGCGTGCGCATGCTTTCTTCTGAGAATTGTAGTAATTTACAAATTCCTTAAACAGTTCATCGTATATCTTGCGGTTGTCCGGATTGGGCGTGTATTCCGCCTTTATTTGTATATACTTGGGAATATCTTCCAGTTTTATATAGTTAAGGGCAATCGAAGCCAGGAAAGCCGCGCCCCTGGCATTGGAAGAGATCGGATCCTTGACCTGACGGATTTTTCTGTTGAAAATATCCGCAATAATCTGCGACCAGACATTCGAATTGGCGCCGCCGCCAATGAAATTCAGATATTCAAATGGTCTTCCCATGAACTTTTCCACGGGGGCAATCAGCCATCTTGCGTTGAAAGCCACTCCTTCAAAAATAGCGCGAAGAATGTCCGCCCGGGTATTTTCCAGGGAAACGTTGAAGAGAGACGCCCTGATATGGCAGTCATCTACGGGCGAACGTTCTCCGTAAAGCCACGGGGTGAAGATAACGTTATTGGCGCCGGCCGGAACCCGCATCACTATTTTATCCAGCACCTTAAAGATATCGGGAGCATTCTCTTCCTGCATCAGTTCATCCTGGTGATACAGAACATTGTCTCTTATCCATGTCAGGCATTTACCGGCGCATTCCTGTTCGGTGAGAATCATATAACGCCCGGGAACAGGACTGGGGAAAGAACCGAAATTATGGAAGATGTCTGTTTTTTTAAAAGGGACATGAGCTGATATCCAGGACGATGTGCCGATGTAAAAATGCCCCTCATAGTCCCGGACAGCTCCGGAACCCACGGCCGCAGAAGGAACATCCGGAGTTCCTCCGATAACAGGAGTGCCTTCTTTTAAACCAAGTTCGGCGGCTATTTCTTTTTTTACCGGACCAAGTATGTCCGTTGCCTGGATCAGATCGGGCAATTTTGAGCGTTCAATTCCCGCCATTTTGAGCAGCTTGTCCGAATAAACAACATGCGACGGATCGCGATTGTCCGTCACCCAGTGCAACAGGATCGAATCATACGTCGCCGCAAATTTGCCGGTGAAGCGTAAATTGATATAATCCTTGGGATCAAGAAATTTATAGGTTTTACGATATAAATCGGGACGGTTCTTTTTCATCCACAGAATATGGCAAAGTGAATCTTTGCCGGAGTGAGAGGGGGCGCCGCCGGCCAGTCTCAGCCAGGTCAGCATTTTCAACAGAGGATAGCCTTCTACTTTAATGAGGCCCTGCATGATGTCTTTCAGTGATTCAGCGCCTCTGCTGTCCATCCAGATAATGGCATTCATCAAATGTCTGCCTTCCTGATCCACGGCAACAGTCCCTGACCACTGGGTGGTTACACTCACCGCAACAATGTCTTCGGGCGAAACATGATTTTTACTCATTACCTTTTTCGAAGTGGACATAATAGCGTCCCACCATCCGTCAGGGTCCTGCTCCGCCCCTCCGTCAGGATGCAAAATAATGGGAGTGGCTTGAAATTCATTATCCAGCACTTCCCCATAAACTGAGATTAAAGCAGTCTTGGGGCCGGACGTTCCCAAGTCAATTGCCAGAACGTACTTTTCAGCGCGTTTCATGATTATACCTCATGATTTGAGTAAACACACGAACCTCCATTTTTATATTATTAAGCGATTAAAAGAAGGCCACCCGTTTGAATACAAAATTCAACCAGTGACACAGCGTATTGCGTTGTCAATCATAGCTTTCAGCACAACATCCTCGTCATCAGATATTCCCTTAAGCGTTCCGCTGTTATGCAGCGAAATGATGCCATGAAGCGCGCTGATACATTGGATGGTTAATAATTTCTGGTCAACCGGAGCCAAGTCCGGTCTGGTTTCCCGATATTCATTAATAATTTTTATGGCATAAAAAAACACCCGCAGTGAACTATGGAATTCATCCGTTGACAGCGCTTCCTGAGGGGTGCCGATATAGTCGCTGTATTGTCGAAGAGGTCTGTTGAACATAACATCGTAGATATTGATGTTTTGCATGCCGAATTCCACAAAAGCATTCGACATGGTCTTAAATCGGTCCAGCGGTGTGCCGGCTTTTTCAACGTCAGAACTGATCTTGTCGTAAAGCATGGCAAACGCCTTTTTATGGATGGCGATCAGGAGCTCATCTTTATTCGCATAGTAATTATAGAGATTAGCCGCCGTCATCTTCATTTTGGAACCGATCTTGGCCATAGACAGGTTTTCATACCCGGTTTTCACAAGAATTTTAAAAGCACAATCAAGAATATGGTCGCGAACTGCATCAACTTGTTCAACACTTCTGGTTATTTTGGGCATGATGAAACCTTTGTCCTTCGGGTCAATTTAAAGGCATTCAGTTAATGCAATCAGGCTTTAAAGTCAACCGATATCTTCTTAAATCTCATCCGTTTTAACCAGTGTGGATTCCTTGAGCTTCAAAACAAGAAACACATTGATGATCATCATCGCTATGAAAATAAGCATGGCCGGTGTTTTTGAAGCCCCGGCAGCCGTCATGATGTCCATGCCGAAAACAAAGATAATTCCGGATATCTGTCCGGCAAGGAGAAGTAAACCTTGCGATGTGGCCTCAGGCGCCGGATAAGATACTTCAGCGCTGTATTGAAAGCAGATCGGGGCGCCGGCCATCAGGAAGAAACCAAGCACAAAACACGCTACAAGAAGCGGACCGTAACTTGCCGCAAAAGTCAAACCGATCATTCCGGGAACGGCGCCGATTAAAGTGATGACAATGAAAAATTTTCTTTTACGCATTTTATCGGAAAGAAACGGCAGAATGGAAGCGCCGATGATGCCGCCGATCATCATGAGCGCCCCGCAAATTCCCGCTTCCGTAATGGTAAATCCCCGCGGCCGGACGATTTGTTCGATCCAGGTTGTGACCGCGTTAAATATTCCCAGTGAAATAAAAAATACAACGATCAGATATCGCATATCGACCTGCTTGATGATGTGTTTCAGTCCTGCAAACACCGAGATTCTTTCGTCATGACCCGAAGGACAGGGGGGAGTGGGAGGATGTTCTCTGTTCAATAAAATAAAAATAACGGCGCCGGCTAGAGTGGCGGCTCCGTAAATCATCAGCATTTTTTCCATACCGTACGTTTTGAAAAGAATCGGCGTTAGAACCATGGCTATAATGATTCCCACAAATTGCGCCAGCACGGATATGCCTGCCTGGGTCGCCCGTTCATGAAGGGGAAACCATCGCACACCGACTTTGGTGACGGCATTCAGAACAAAAGGTTGTCCGACGGCAATTCCGATTTGAGCGATGACAATCATTTTATAACTGGCGCCATAAAATCCTTTCATAAATCCAAAGATACCCAGCAGCAAAGCACCGATGCCGATGCCGATGCGGATGCCCCACGTATCAATGACATAGGATGCTGGAATGGATACAAAAAGATAGACGATCATAAAAATCAAAGAAAGAAGATCGATTTGAATGGCGGGGACGCCATAATATGCAACCGCCTGGCTGGTTATAGGAGCAAAAGTGATCCACTGCAACTGCATCAACGCATTGAGGAGAAAATAAACCAGAAGAACTACCCATCTGTAGCCGTAAACTTTAAAGCTTGCCTGCTCCATCTAAACACCCTCCATTTTTTGGCTGATTTTAAAAGAAATTACTATTTTAAAATCTGGCATACATTAATTTAATGTTATTAAATTAATATAGCTAAATTATTAAGTCAACAAAAATCTAAACAAAAGGTCTTCTTCTGCCTCGAAGAAAGCGAAAACGTTAATTTTAAAATAGCGCAGGGAATACAAAACGTTCAGACCACACAGTTCTTCGAATTACTGTCCTCCGGCGCCAGAAGCGCACATGAGTTGAAAAATAAAAAATATCTGAACACTAATACAACATCCGGTATAAGCGGGGCGGGTCACCGGCCAATAAAAATATGGATAATACATACATTTAATGGTATCCTTTACAACAAATGCTTTTAGGCAAAGCCATCTGCCAATTTTTAGTTAATGGCAATGGATAAAATATTTAGTTAAAGATGAAAATAGTTCTTGATTTTATAATTTAACTGTATTAATTTAAAACCATTCAATTAACGTTTATATAGTGGATTATTGAGAACACTTTAACTTAGCAAGTCAATACAGGGGGGAATGCAATGAAAAAGTTCATGTTACCACTGGTCCTGCTTCTTGTTGTTTTCAGCGTCGTTGTTTTTATCGGTTGCGAGGAAGAGGTTGTTGATCCCGTCGCGATTGATAACAGTGCTCTTGATGCTCAAGTCAAGGCGGCAAACGGTTCATCGACATCAGGAAGCACCTACATTGTAGGCGCGGGCATCTACGACATCACCGGCCCGGCAGCTGAGATCGGAATGATGGGGTTTGCCGATGATACCCAGAAGGATGCCGGCATCAGCATGCGACTCAGATCCAGAGCCTTTGTGGTCGGCGACGGGACCAACAGGGTTGTATTTGTAAGCGCCGACACCTGGGCAATGAGCCAGATGGCGAAATTGAAAATCGGAGAGAAACTAGCCGCTGATCCGATCATGAGCAAATACTACAGCGTGAAAAACGTCTGTGTCAGTGCAACTCATACGCATTCGGCGCCTGCCGGTTTTGATGGATATTTTCTCTATGATACGGTTCCCCAGGGATTTATCAAAGACAGCTTCGACGCGATTGTAAACGGCGTGTATAATTCAATCGTGCTGGCGCATAATAACGCTGAGTTGGGAAAAATTCGGGTCAGCAAAGGGGAGCTCAATAAAGTCGGATGGAATCGTTCGCCCCGCATGTATGAAAACAATTCGGCTGCTGAAAAAGCCCTGTATAACAGCAACACGGATAAATCCATGACCCTGCTCAAGTTCGTGAACCTGTCCGGTGCGGAAATTGGTATGGTCAACTGGTATGCCGTACACCCAACATCGGTAGGGCCGAAAAACAAGCTGATTACCGGCGACAACAAAGGTCATGCTTCCTATATGTTTGAAAAAGACAAGGGGACAGACTATCAGGCGTCAAAAACATTCGTTGCGGCGTTTGCCCTGGCCAATGCCGGTGACGTCACCCCCAATGTTCCCTTTACCGCTCTGTTCGGTTCGGTTGAAGCAGCGATGGATGCGGCGGAAATTGATCGTGCGACGGCTGTTGCTGAGGGATTTCCCTGGCCGGAGGCGAAAGGCGAGGCTGACATCGAGCAGAATCTATCATTGAAAGTCAGCGCCACAAGGCAGTATGCCAAGGCGAAAGAGTTGTATAATGCAGCGACTGAAGAGTTGAAGGGATCGGTTGATTTCCGGCATGAATGGGTTGACATGAGGACTCTGTTTGTTACATCTCAGGGTGTGACAACCTGTCCGGGAGGCATGGGCGCATCGTATTCTTACGGAAGCCCTGCTGAAAATCCAACACCATTTCCTCTGTTCAAGGAAGGCGTTACGGTTGACAGCATTGATTGGAATACGGATTTTGAAACCGCGTTTCTGGCTAACTTCCTTCCGGGGGCGATTAGCATCTTATATCCGGCTGTTCAGACGGATGCGTACAAGGCCTGCCAGTATCCAAAGCCGGTTATCCTTGCCACAGGCCTGATGAGCTTCAGCCTGAAGAATATTCCGCTCACTCCGCAAATCGTTCCTTTGCAGGTGCTGAAAATCGGTAATCTTGCGATTGGCGCGATCCCGACGGAAATTACAACCATGTCGGGAAGAAGAGTAAAGAACACCCTTGTTAACGGTCTCAAGTCACTGGGTGTCACTTATGCTGTTGTGGCCAGTCATGCTAATAACTATGCCTCATACACGGCCACAAAAGAAGAGTATCAGTTGCAGGGATATGAAGGCGCCGGAACGTTCTTCGGCCCGAATCAGCTGAATGCGTTCCAGCAGGAACTTGGCGTGATGTGCGATGCCATCGTCAGCGGCACGGCGGTTGCGGATGGTACGGCGCCTGCGGACATTACCGGTGATACGATTAATATGACGACCGGTGTTGTGCTCGATGACAAACCCTTGTCTGTCAACTTTGGCAGTGTCTTTACCCAGCCTTCTGCTTCGTATAAGAGAGGCGCTATTATCAGTGCTGTGTTCTGGGGCGGACATCCGAGGAACAATTTGATGACCCAGAAGACCTATCTTGAGATTGAAAAAATCAACACCGACGGAAGCACGACGATTGTTGCCAGAGACTGGGATCCGGAGACCAAATATATATGGCAGCGCGACAGTGCGGCGTATTCCAAGATTACCATCGTCTGGAACACCAAGAATGCGAAAGCCGGAACGTATCGCATACGCCATTTAGGCCACTGGAAATCCGCTGGTGGAGAAATCAGTTCATACACCGGTGAGACAAACACATTTACGTTACTGTAGGTTTGTCCGAGGTTACATTAAGCATTAGTAATATCAACCTGATGTTTTAGACACAACGCCACGAGATCAATTCCAGCTCGTGGCGTTGTTTTTTTCCGCGATGTCCCCTTTCAATCTCTCCACTTGATAAAGACAATCCCCTTATAAGATTTTAAATTTATCCCGGAAAAGATTGACGGTTTTCCAAATGTCATCCCCTTGCTCAGGAGCAAACCAGTTGATCGTCTTGTCAGCCGAAAACCAGGTCTGCTGCCTTTTGGAATAATGCCAGGTATCCCGGTTAATCAAATTCAGTGTTTGATTCCACTCACACCGTCCCCGGATAAATTCAATAACCTGCTTATATCCCAGGGATTGGAGAGGCTTGAGCTTTTCGCTATACCCCCGATCCAGGAGTCCCCGCACTTCATCGACCAGACCCGCCTCCACCATATTCTCTGTCCGGAGGCTGATTCTCTTTTTCAATTCGTCGCGGCTAACCCGGAGGCCGATCTTGCAGGCATCGTAAGGACAATCGGCAAACAGATGTTTCCGCCGCAAGGCGACGATGGACTGACCGCTTTGATCCAGAACTTCCAGCGCCCGGATGACCCGCACGGAATCATTGGAATTGATGATCCCCGCCGCTTCCGGATCCCTTTTGCGCAAAAGGTCGAAAAGATATTCCCGGCCCAGACGATCTCGAATATCTTTATAATGATTACGGATATTTTCATCAACCGGCGGCGTGGCGATGATCCCCTGTAACAGCGCCCGGATATACAGGCCCGTGCCGCCAACCACAAATACCGGTTTGCCTTCACGGATCAGTGTTTCAATAACGGCCCGCGCCTGCTCTACATATATGGCGGCGTTGAATTCTTCATCCGGATCAACGACGTCAATCAGATGATGCTTCACCTTTTCTCTTTCTTCACGGGTGGGTTTGGCTGTTCCGATATCCAGGTAACGGTAAACCTGCAGCGAATCGGCATTGACGATCCGGCCGCCACACGCCCCGGCCAATTCGATGGCGAGACGGGTTTTCCCGGTGGCTGTAGGCGAGCAGATGACAACAATCGGAATCTTCGGCATCTTATTTTCGCTTGAACATTCGTTCGATTTCATAAAGAGAAAATTGCACGCTGATCGGACGGCCGTGCGGACAGGTGGCATTAAAAGGCGTCTTCTCCAGATCACGGCACAAAGCGGCAACTTCCTCAGAGGAAAGAGCCGCGTTGGCTTTGATGGCGGCGCGGCACGCCAGAGAGGCCAGTATCTTCTCCTTTCGCTCCACAAGCGACGGCAATGCCTGATCGCCTCCCAGTTGATCCGCCAGATCGGAGATAATATCTCCCGGTAAAACGTGAGGCAGAGAAGCGGGCATGGCCTTCACCACAATGGCGTCGCGACCGAATATCTCCAGATCCATGCCGATCTCTCTCAGCATGGGGAGCGCATCTTCAAAAAGACTGATCTGCGCGGGAGTGAGGCTGACGACTTCCGGCATCAATAAAGGCTGACTGATCACTTTCTCTCCTTCGGCCGCTTTCAGGCGCTCCAGGATAATTCTTTCATGCGCCGCGTGCTGATCCACAAACATCACGCCATTGGGGCTGCCGAAAACCAGATACGTCTCGGCAAACTGGCCCAGATATTTTCGATTGGCAAAGGTAATCTTTTCCCCGCAGGAAATTTCTTCAACGTGACTGGGAACATCTGACGGATTTTCCATGCGTCTGAATAAATCATCGTTAATGGCCTGCCGCAGATTCTGCCGGGAATAAATATCACCCGGCCGCTCCGAAACGGAATAGGAATCTTTCGGCCGCCAGAAACCTGAGGAAGCGGATATCGTCTCCCGCGGCGCCAGACGATACGCCAGAGCATCCGGCGATGTCCGTGCGCCGGCAAGACTTCGCGCCACCGTTTTGGAAACCAGATCGTAAATCTCGCGGGCATGGCGAAAACGCACTTCCAGCTTGGCCGGATGAACATTAATATCCACATCCTCACCCGGTAGTTCGAGAAACAGAACAGCCGCGGGATAGCGGCGCGGTTCGATAACCTGACGGTAGGCCGCCAGAACCGCATGCGTCATGCTGTTGTCACGGATAAACCGCGAATTGACGAACAGATAAATGTTTTTGGAATTGGACTTCGTAAATTCCGGCGTTGAAATAAAACCTTTGAGCCGCACATTTTCCTGATGTTCACGAACCTCCAGACAGTGATGGGTAAAGTCATTCCCCATCACCATGGCAACGCGCTCGGAGACATCTTTTGCGGCAGGCGCGGCAAACACTTCCCGTCCGTCGGCCTTTGCGCTGAAGCGGACTTCCGGATGCGCCAGCGCCAGACGCGTGATCGCGTCCAGACAGGCGCTCTGTTCCGTCGCTTCGGTTTTGAGGAATTTCCGGCGCGCCGGCACATTGGCAAACAATTCCGTCACGGTGATTTGCGTTCCGGAAGGCAGGCCCGCCGGAGCAATTTCGGAAATGCAACCTGCCTGCGCCACCGCCTTTGTCCCCTCCAGGTCGTCAGGACGGCGGGTCAGCATCTCCACCCGCGCAATCGACGCAATGCTGGCCATGGCCTCGCCGCGGAAGCCGAACGAATCGACATGGAAGATATCTTCCAGTTTCGAGATCTTACTGGTGGCATGACGCTCAAAAACCAGCGCGATATCTTCGTGTTCAATGCCTGCGCCGTTATCCACAATCCGAATGGACTGACAGCCGCCCTTCTCCAGCTCGACGCGGACATCCAGCGCGCCTGCATCAATCGAATTTTCAACCAGTTCCTTGACAATCGACGCTGGTCTTTCCACCACTTCACCGGCGGCAATCTGGTTGGCTACCTCTTCAGATAATACAACAATACGCTTGGACAATCCCTGTTCCCTCTTTCAGCTTAACAGAAAAAAAGCCGCAGCCACCAAAACCTTTGTGACTGCGGCCTGTTTCATTCCCTTTTACACGGTTTAGTCCAGAACGATCATAACACGGCATTGTTTCATAAAAGACGCTTTCTCCGCCGAAGCGCGAATCTGCTGGGCATCGGCATTGCTGATCACGACGTCTGTTTTACCGGCGCCGCCGGTTTTCAGCGCTTTCACCGTCACGGGATTGGCCGTCACGCGCTGATTGCTCTGGGCTGCCGTCAGATCGCGCGCGTATCCGCTCATGCCCTGCTGAACGGCGTATTCACGTTCCACGTTGGCGGAACCATAAACTTCCTTGCCGTCTTCATCAAAGATCCGCGGAGACATGGCCGGACGCGCCTGAATGCCGCGGGCGTCAACCACCAATCCGGTATAGGCAATCGGAGCCGCCACGGCCGGAGCGGGAGGCGCGGGCGCGGCAACTACAGGAGTCGGGGAAGCCGGCGGCTCTTGAACTGCAGGTTCAGGCGGCACAACGGCTTTACGTTTTTCAATGGACACCGGAATGATAACTTTCGACAACTCCCCGTAAAGCGGCATTCTCAGTTTGACTTCCACGGTGCCGTCAGACAAATATTCCTGATTGACAACCGTAGCGCCTTTCACCAGGCCCTCGACCTGGGTGTTGATGATGTCGCTTTCCACCGCAAAGTCTTTGACGGTAGTTCTGGAGTCCACCTGAACCCCCTTGGTTATTTCCAGTAAATTACGATAAGCGTCAACTTTGGCCGCACGCAAAGCCAGGGGACGCGCCTGGGGTTTTCCGTAGGACCGTTCGGGCGGTGCGCCGATGCCGATCGCTTCAATGTAACCTGCCGACCAATTCACCGACCCCTGACCGACCTTTTCCACCCATTCGGACGCACTGACTTTATCCTGACAAAAGCCTGCTGATGCAAACAGCATCAAAACTCCTGCCATGACTATCATTAAAACAAATCTGAATTTCATAGAATCCTCCTTGTAATTGTCATATTCAAAAAAAATAATTCTTAAATCCGGTTCAAAAGTAACAAAATATGCTCAAGGTTGCAATAAGAATTCTGAGATAACATGCATATTTTGTGTGCCAAGAGTTATGCTTGAAAATCCCATGTTTATGTGATAGTTGACGGCCTCGGTCACGATCACATACCAGATTGTATTTATTTGATTACTTTTATTTTTTTAAGAAGACAGGAGCAACAGGAAATGGATTACAAACAGACATTAAATCTTCCCCAGACTGATTTTCCGATGAAAGCCAATCTGGCCGTGCGCGAGCCGGAAATGCTGAAAAAATGGGAAGATATGGACATTTACAAAAAAATCCGGGAAACGGCCAAAGGCAAAACGCCCTACATTCTGCATGACGGCCCTCCCTACGCCAACGGCAATATTCATCTGGGCACGGCGCTCAATAAAATCATCAAGGATATCGTCATCAAAGCTAAAAACATGACCGGCTTTGACGGGGTCTATGTGCCGGGCTGGGACTGCCACGGCCTGCCCATCGAACATCAGGTCGATAAAGAACTGGGCGGCAAAAAATCCGGAATGTCGCAAGTGGAAAAGCGCCGCGCCTGCCGCGTGTATGCGGAAAAATTCGTGGATATCCAGCGGGAACAGTTCAAGCGCCTGGGCGTATTCGGCGAATGGGAAAATCCTTATCTGACGATGGCCTACCCTTATGAAGCGGCAACTGTTAATGAATTTGGCAAGCTCTATCTCAACGGGAGTGTCTATAAAGGCAAGAAGCCTGTTTACTGGTGCGCAACGTGTAAAACCGCGCTGGCGGAAGCCGAAGTGGAATACGCGGATCATCACACACCGTCTATCTATGTAAAATTCAACTTTGTCTCCGACATCAGCCGGGTCCTGCCCAAACTGGCGGGGCAAAAAGTGTCCATGGTCATCTGGACGACCACCCCCTGGACAATTCCCGCCAACTTGGCGATTGCCGTCAAAGATGATTTCATTTACGCTGCGGTGAAGATCAACGGCGAGGTCCTGATCGTCGCCAAGGACATGCTGGATTACTGTCTGGACGCTTTCGATTATCGCGATAAAAAATATGAGATTCTCGATGAGTTCAAAGGCGAGGTCCTGGAAGGCCAGAAATGCGTTCATCCGCTGATCCAAAGAAACAGCCTTTTGATTCTGGCGCCTTTTGTTACACTGGAAGCCGGAACCGGCGCCGTGCATATCGCGCCCGGCCACGGTCAGGAAGACTATGAAATCGGCCTCACATACGGGCTGGACAATTATGCGCCGGTGGATGACGCGGGGAAATTTACCGAGGATGTCGAACATTTTGCCGGTCAGTTTGTTTTTGACGCCAACGACAACGTCATTAAAAAGCTGGATGAAGTGGGCGCGCTGATGGGACATGTTCCCATGCAGCATTCCTATCCGCACTGCTGGCGCTGCAAGAAACCCATCATTTTCCGTTCCACCGAGCAGTGGTTTATCTCCATGGAGAAAAACGACCTGCGCAAAAAAGCGCTGGCCGCTATTGATGACGTTCAGTGGATTCCCGCGTGGGGACACGACCGCATTTACGGCATGGTGGAAAACCGCCCCGACTGGTGCATCTCCCGCCAGAGGCTGTGGGGCGTTCCCATTACCGTCTTCTACTGCGCAAAATGCAAAAACGAACTGCTGACGCAGGAAATTCTGGATCACCTGGTCGGCCTGGTGGAAAAAGGCGGCGCGGATGTCTGGTTTGAGAAAGAACCGAAGGATCTGATGCCCCATCACACCACCTGCCCGCATTGTCATGGGACGGAGTTTACCAAAGAGATCAATATTCTGGATGTGTGGTTTGACTCCGGCGTCAGCCATGCGGCAGTCCTGGAAAAAAGAGCGAATCTGAGTTCACCCTGCGACATGTATCTGGAAGGCAACGATCAGCATCGCGGCTGGTTCCATTCTTCGCTTCTGGAATCCGTGGGAACCCGTGGACGGGCGCCTTATAAAAACGTTCTGACGCACGGCATGGTTGTTGACGGCGAAGGCAAGAAAATGTCCAAGTCCGTCGGCAACGTGATCGGCGCTGAAGAAGGCATTGCCCAATACGGCGCGGAAATTCTTCGCCTGTGGGTGGCGGCGGAAGACTACACCGACGACATCCGCATTTCCGAAGTAATCCTCAAACGGCTGATGGAAGCCTACCGGCGCATCCGGAACACCAGCCGCTTTATCCTGGGCAACCTCTACGACTTTCATGTGGACGCCGACAGCGTGCCTTACGAACAGATGACGGAAATGGATCAATGGGCATTGCATCGCCTGCAGGAAGTGATCAAGCGCGTGACGGAAGCCTACGAGCGCCATCAGTTCCATGTAGTTTTCTACACCCTTTATAATTACTGCACGGTGGATTTAAGCGCGCTTTACCTGGATGTTTTGAAAGACCGGCTTTACACCAATAAGGCCGTCTCCCCGGCGCGCCGTTCCGGTCAGACAACAATGTTCATTATTTTAAACGCCATGACCAGACTGCTCGCGCCGATTCTTACGTTTACTTCGGAAGAAGTGTGGGCGGCGCTGCCGCAATGGCAGAGTAAAGAAGAAAGCATCCATCTGGCGCAATTCCCGGCGGTCAACGAAAAATATTTCAATGCCGAACTCGGCGAACGCTGGAAGGTCATGATTGACGCCAAGGCGGAAATCGCCAAAGCCATCGAACAGGCGCGCAAGGAAAAAATCATCGGACATTCGCTGGATGCCCGCGTCAGCATTTCCGCGCCCGATAAAATGCGCGCTTTATTTTCCGATCATCTCGAAGATTTGCGCGCCTTGTTGATTGTGTCGCAATTGCAGTTGGCCGACAAGAAAGATATCATCCAGCCCTATCTTAGCGAAGAGTTAAAGGGTCTGGCAATCGGCGTGGAAAAAGCACGCGGCGCCAAATGTGAACGCTGCTGGATTTATGAAGAATCGGTCGGCTCCGACGCCAATCATCCGACGGTGTGCGGCCGCTGTCTGCCGAATCTGTAGGAAACAGGCCATGGGCGAGAGGCCATAGGCTATGGGCAAAAGGCTATAGGCTGTAAACTGTCTGCCATGAGTTGCAAGCTTTGAACTATACCGTTGGAAAGGATGACTTTTGAAAAAAAATCTACTGGTATTCATTCTGGGCGCGGCGGTCATCATTGCGCTGGATCAGATCACAAAATCCGCCGTCACCGCAAGATTTATTCTCCACGAATCTACTCCGGTCATCAACGGATTTTTTAATCTTGTGTATGTCATGAACCCCGGCGCGGCGTTCGGATTTCTGGCCAACGCTTCCGAAACATTCCGCTATGTTTTCTTTTCCGGAATCACCGTTCTGGCCGCCGTCTTGATTGTCTGTTATCTTGTCAAAAGCAATCCGCGGAATCTGCTGCTGGTTTGCTCTCTGACCCTGATTTTCGGCGGCGCCATCGGCAATCTGATTGACCGTCTGCGCTTCGGCGCGGTCGTTGATTTCCTGGATGTTTATATCGGAACCGCGCACTGGCCGGCATTTAATGTGGCGGATTCCGCCATCACCGTCGGCGCATTTTTAATGATCTGGGAAATGATCCTGAACCGGAAAAACAAAGAAGTCGCATCAACATGAGCTTCCTTTTTTCCGTTAAACGTTTTGCCCGAAAACACAAGCCCGTCTCTCTTTGAATGAACCAGTGCAGTGCGTCTAACGCTTCTTTGCAAAAGTTTTGTTCCGCATTTCAGCGATTTCTACAAATCCGCTTAGAACAAGGGGTTGCAACCCCTTGTTCTGGTGTTTGGCATCATAAATCTTTGCAAAGGGATTTATGATGCCAAACACCAGCCGGGCGGGAATCCTCCCGACCATGATCCTCCAAAATTCCCTTGACACGCCCCCCCTCCTCTTATACTCATAAAAGAAAAGTTCTTACCCGTTATTGTTTCCGTCCATATCAGTTGTCAGGCCATGGCTGTATTTATGTATTTAAGACAGTAACCGACATGATGCTATGAACATATTGAAATCGAAAAACCGGCTGCTTGCAGAAGCTCCCCTCCGGGAAGCGTCCATCGATTTTGAAGAGTCGGTTAGACGCAGGCTTTTTAATGTGTTCTGCATCAGCATTCTTATTCCGTTGATTATCTTCGGGATCATACATGTACTCAACAAATCTTATGTGTGGGGCTTGTCCATTCTCCTGACAGCCATCATGATCATGGGGCTCCTGGTAATCCTGCGCATACGGCGCTACCGAAAGCCGATCTACCGTCTTTCAATCATTATATTTCTTTTTCTCTTTACCTACTGGACATACACGGGCACGATCAAAGGGCTGGGCAGCATCTGGTTTCTGGGAACATCCCCGTATATTTTCTTTCTTCTGGGCAAGCGGGAAGGCACTGTCTGGGGCATCCTGACGGGAATAATGATTGCGATTATTTTTTTCAATCCTTTTTCCCTGCCCGGCGTATTTCATTATTCTCCCGATTATTCCGTGCGATATCTTATTCTGTACTTCATTATCCTTATTTTCACCTATTTTTACGAACATACACGGGAGCAGTACAGGAGCTCCCTGCTTGAAGAACATCGCAGTCTCCTTCTGGAGAAGGAACAACTCTCGCAGGCAAAGAAAGATCTGGAAAACACCAACACCCTTCTCAATGAAGAGATTGGAATCAGGACACAGGCCGAGCATGATTTACTGGAACATAAGGCAAACCTGGAACAAATCGTGACCGAAAGAACATCTGAACTGCGGGAAAAGAATATCGAACTTCAAGCCAGCGAAAAACGATATCGCCTGCTGGCCGACAATATAAACGACGTCATATGGATGGCTGATATTGATCTTTCGATCACATATATCTCGCCTTCCGTACAAAGAATGCTTGGATACACCGTGGATGAAGCGTTGCATCTCCCGCTGGATAAATTGTGCACACCTGAATCTTTCAAGCAACTGCTGGAGCTCTATAATGAAACCTTGAATGCTTTCAAGGAAAACGGCGGCGCCATCGATCTCCATCTGACCCTTGTGTGCGAATTTATCAGGAAAGACGGATCAATTCTTGATGTGGAAATAATGACCTCTTTGATTATCGACAGCGAGCGTAAGTTGATCGGCATCGGAGGGATCACCAGAGACATCAGTGAACGCATCAGGAACCTGAAGGAAAAAGAAAAAATCCAACTCCAGCTCGCCCAGTCCCGGAAAATGGAGGCCGTCGGCACCCTGGCCGGCGGCGTTGCACATGACTTCAACAATATGTTGAGCGCCATCATAGGCTATGCCGAGCTTGCCATGCACGAGATGGGCCCGGATGCCCCTTTTCGCGCAAACCTTGACAGAATTCTCGACGCGGCCAACCGCTCCGCAAATCTTACACGTCAACTGCTGGCCTTTGCCCGCAAGCAAACCATCCTCCCTGAGATCATGGATATCAATGAAGCGGTCGAATCCGTCCTGAAAATGATTCGCCGGCTCATCAGAGAAAATATCGAACTGGCCTGGCTGCCGGGGGTATGCCCTTTCCAGATCAAGATGGACCCTTCTCAAATCGACCAGATTCTTGTCAACCTGTGCGTCAACGCACGGGATGCGATCTCAGGCGTCGGGAGAATTACCATTGAAACCGACATGGTTTCTTTTGACCATACCTGTGCGGAACACGCGCCTGGAAACTATGTGCTCCTTGCGATCAGCGACACCGGGCAAGGAATGGACAAGGAAACCCTGGATCATATTTTTGAGCCTTTTTTCACAACGAAGATGCCGGGCAAGGGAACCGGCATGGGACTGGCTACCGTTTATGGCATTGTGAAACAGAACCAGGGAATGATCAATGTTTACAGCGAACCGCTTCATGGCACGACATTCAAGATCTACCTGCCGTGTCATGCCGTGGAAGCAGAGACGCCGAAAACGGAAGATATCGCGGACATCCCGCACGGCAAAGGAGAAACCATTCTCATTATCGAAGATGATCCGGTCATTCTGGATATGGGGGGGGAAATGCTGCAAAAACTGGGCTACACCGTCATTTTAGCCGATACTCCCGGCGAAGCCATCCGGTTGACCCGGGAGACACCTGATGCAATTCACCTGTTCATCACGGATGTGATCATGCCGGAGATAAACGGCCGCGAATTGATTGAGAGGCTCCGGGATATCCGTCCGGACATCAAATACCTGTATATGTCCGGTTACACATCCGATGTTATCGCGCATCAAGGCGTATTGGAAAAGGGCGTACATTACATCCAAAAACCTTTCTCCTTGAAGAGCCTGGCCCTGAAAGTTCGTGAAGTACTGGAGCATCAGGGGGATCACCTGGCGTAATCACGAAAAAAATGTGTATCAATTGGCGGGTACCTGGAAAATGCTCCTTCGCCGGAAACACCAGGAAGACGCATTAGCAGGATGCTTCTCTTTTTTTCGTTAATCGTTTTGATCGGGAGCGCACGCCAGGATATCTTTGAGTGAAATCTCCGGATGGTGATAGCGCTTTTTCTTCGCGGTGCCCCTGCCGTATTGAATCGCCTCTTCAGGACACCACTGGATGCAGGCAAAGCACTGTTCGCAGCGGTGCTGCCATGCTGGTCTGTTTCCGGTCATCCGGATATTCCGGGCCGGACAAATCTTTTCGCAGATCCCGCAGGCGCTGCATTTTTCATCGGCAAAAAAAGATTTGTCCATTCCGGCGACATAAGGCAGGGAGAGACGATAGATCATGGAGAATATCAGATTCTGCCAAAGAGGGCCCTTCTCCGGCGGCAGCGCTTTGTTACCGCGCACGACTTCAGCAATCCGTTCCATTTTCTTGAGCGCGGCGGCAAATTTTTTCTGCTGCTTGTCCTGCGAAATTGCCCCACCCCACGGAATATAATTGCTGGGCAGATCGAGGGAAAATCCGGAGGAAAGATGAAGTTGTTTTGTCCTTAAAAATTTCCGCAACTGGATCAGCGTCGCGGCCGCCTGGCCGGCATTGACGGCAACGGCAAAGATGTACGGAGCGGGCTCGACTTTCAGGCGTTGCAGAAAATCAATGACGGGCGGCGGCACTCCCCAGATGTGCACGGGAAAAACCAGACCGAGGCATTCCGACCCGCAGGAAATGGGTTCTTTCCGGTTGCGGCTCATGGAAATCAGTTCCGACTGCTCCAGGCATCCGGCGATTTTCCGGGACGCCCACAGAGAATTGCCCGTTCCCGTATAAAAAAAGATCGTGGCTGTCATCAGGGCGATACCTTCTTGAGCACGTTGTTGTAAGCCGCTTCGGTAAAACCGTCTATCTGATAGCTGTCGATAACGGCAAAGGGAACCGTATTGCTGTCATCAATTGCTTTTCTTTTCGCCGCCGCCGCTTCGTCCTGATCGATATTATATTCAGTGAAGGTTAGTTCTTTAGCCGTCAGAAACTCTCTGGCTTTGTCGCAGTTCGGACACTTATCTTTTGTATAGAAAGTGATGGATGGCTTTTTCTCTTTTTTAGCCGCCGGTTGTTCAGCCGGTTTGCTGCTTCCCTCAAAACTCTTAACTTTTAAATTTTTCGGCGGGGGATAATCGGTAATATGCGACACCCCGGATTCATCTTTCCAGGTGTAAAAATCAGCGTTTGCCGGTCCGGCAATCATGACGATCAAAGCCAATAATAAAAACAATTTCTTTTTCATCATTCTCCCCCCCCTTAGCGCCTCAGGCGCACGTCCGGTATTTTAAGATCAAACTCCCGCCATGTTTCTCTGATGCCGCTCTGATAATAAATAAACGGGTGAAGATTCATCTTCACGGTCTTGACATTAGCCGGAATGTCTTTAAAAATCAATTCCATTGTAACGGATGTCTGCGGTTGAATTTCCACGCCGCGCCCGCGACGGTCGATTTCCAGCATCCGTTTTTTCTGAGAGCCTTGCCATACGTAAACATGAGTTGTGGAATAGGCTTTATCGGCTTCATCAAATATTCTGGATTTATTCCAGGATCCGAATTGGTCGTCATAGAAGGCGACTTTGCGCCGGTCGTTGTCGGTGTTGACCACCTCCAGCAGGACGCGAAGCCCTTCCTTGGAGATACTCGCGCTGCGCAGTTCAAACAGGCACCCCAAAGCATCTTTGACGGCCAGCGGGCGGTAAGTGCGTTTGAAAGGCGAAACCGCCTTGGGGGTTCTCTGCGGAGGCTGCCCATCGGACACCGGTTTGTCCTCCGGTTCCGGGGTAATAAACTTTCCGCGAAGCTTCTCCCAGTACGACTCTTTGGGAGGCGTCTCGCTGGCGGTCTTTGGCGTCACTGCTTTTGGCGTCGATTGGATATCCGGCTCCGGTGAAGATGTTTTTTCAGTAAGCTGCGCGTCAGGCCCGGCCGGTTTTTCGGCAGGCAACTGTTCATTCAGGACGGTCCGCACCCGAAACGCCATTTTGACCCGGACGCTCTCTCCTTCATTAATAAAAGATATCAAACGGATTGCCGTAATTCTGGCTTCCGTGATGGATTGAGAGGCTGTTTCAGAAGTGACCTGGAAATTGGTTACCTCCGTCGTGGAACTGGAGTGCTGGGTTTTTGCGTCGTTTTTCACTTCGTCCAGTTTATCCAGGATAACTTCCGCCGACGCTTCGGCGGGGGTTTGCGATCCTTTCGTCGCAGCCAGTGCGCTTTTGATGATAATGGATTCATGAACGCGTTTTTTTTCCTGCAGCATGGTCTGCGCCTGCTGGAATGCCCTTTCCGCCGCATCCTTCTTTTCCCGGACCGCGGCGACATCCACGCTGAGCTTGTAATAACTTTCTTCCCGTCTCTTCAGAAGATTATTCTGTGTGTCCTTTTCCGCTTTGGCCGCACTGCTTTTACTTTGCAGATTCAGAATTCTATCCTGAAATGTTTTGACTTGCTCATTCAACCCTTCTTCCGCAACGGCGTTGCTTTGCCTGGTATTGGTAATGATGTTGTTCGCGCGATCCAGTTCATAATTGTCCGGTGAATACTGGTTGGCCGTCAGAAAGGCGTCCAAATCCTTGCGGGATTGAATAATCGCCACAAGATAACCGGCGCCGGTTGACGGTTTTACCCCACCGGCTTTATTCTCCTGAAAAGGATACAACTCGTATCGTTTCAACCTCAGATAAGATGTTCCTTTAACATTTTTTTCCAGCTCGATGCGGATGGGCTCTTCATTGTTCCATTTAGCCGTGCCTTCTTCCGTGGCGCGGATAAAGTCAATGGTCGTGACAGTATTGAGTACTTTGGTAAAGGACTGGATGTACGTTCCCATGTGCGCGGCAATCATCGGAGCCGAAGCCAGGTCTGCTTTTCCCTCCAAAGCATGGGCGCTGTCCCGGAAACCGCGCGTATAAATCACGGCCACCAGAACCTCGCCTTGCTTTTCGGTCTGCAGCCATCGGTTGAGGGATGCCTGCTGTGTTTTGATGTCCTGCTCATAACGGCTGATTTGACCATCCAGATTTTCAATAGTCGTCCTGATGTTTTTGATCCCTTTGGCGGATTCATCCAGATCCACGGAAACCATATGAAACTGCGATGTGAAATCATCACGCCGTTTTTTTGTTCGCACAAATTCCCTGTTTGCGGAAAGAATCGCGTTTTTATAATCGGAATCTTCTCTTTCTTTCTCATCTTCGACGGATTTGAGATTGTTTTTTTCTTCCTGTCTGGTCGAGTAAGACTCGCGGCTTTCCACTTCAGAACGGATAATTTCGCGCACCGTATCGCGGGAATCCGTCGAAAGCGAGACCCAGCGCAGAGATGGCTGATGCGATTGTTTCGGTGATTGTTGTGGTTGACGTTTTTGCGCTCCTCCGGCGGACCAGGCGAAAACCGCGAGGAACACAACCATCAGCGGCAGGAAAAATTTGTATTTCACGATAAAATACCTTTGTGGATTATTTTAATTCAAGCATCAACTTCTTCCCGACTAAACTAACTTAAAAGATCAATAAATGTCAAATTGTTTTGTTTAGACGATAACCTGTTGCACATGATACCGTCCATCCTGTTGCTCACACCTTTTTTCTTTGGTAAAAAACCTTGTATTATGTCATAGTATTGCAAAGCATTAATTCAGACTCGCAGGAGTTGACCGATGAATAAATCCTATATTTTAGCCCTTGATCAGGGGACAACCAGTTCGCGCGCCATTATTTACAACCGGGAGGGCGCCGTCGTCAAAATCGCGCAAAACGAATTCACCCAGATATATCCTCAGGCCGGCTGGGTCGAGCATGATCCCATGGAAATCTGGGGATCCCAACGCGGCGTCGCCAGTGAAATCCTGGCGACCACCGGCATTGCGCCTGAAGAAATCGCGGCGATCGGCATTACCAATCAGCGTGAAACCACCATCGTCTGGGACAAAGCCACGGGCAAACCGGTCTATAACGCCATTGTCTGGCAGTGCCGGCGAACCGCTGCGATCTGTGACGAGTTGAAAGCCGCAGGCCTGGAAAAATACATCCGGGAAAATACGGGACTGGTGCTGGACGCTTATTTTTCCGCAACCAAAGTAAAATGGATTCTCGATCGCGTCGAAGGAGCCAGAGACCGGGCCAAAAAGGGCGAACTGCTTTTCGGCAATGTCGATACCTGGCTCATCTGGAATCTCACCCGGGGCAAAGTTCATGTCACCGATTACTCGAACGCCTCGCGCACCATGCTCTACAACATCCAGGACCTCAAATGGGACGAGTATATCCTGGAAAAACTGGATATTCCCGCCTGTATGTTGCCTGAGGTCAAGCCGTCCTCCTCTGTTTACGGCGTCACCGACGCACGGATCTTCGGCGCGGAAATTCCCATTGCGGGCGACGCGGGCGACCAGCAGGCGGCGCTTTTCGGCCAGGCCTGCTTTGATCCCGGCATGGTCAAAAACACTTACGGCACCGGCTGTTTCATGCTGATGCTCACCGGGGAAAAACTCGCTCATTCCCGAAACGGCCTTCTGACAACCATTGCCTGGGGATTGAACGGCAAAGTGCAATACGCCCTGGAAGGCAGCATCTTTATCGCCGGCGCGGCGATTCAGTGGCTGCGCGACAGTCTGCGCGTCATTTACGACGCTCGCGACAGCGAATATTTCGCCACAAAGGTTCCGGATTCCCAGGGGGTTTACGTGGTACCCGCGTTTGTGGGACTGGGCGCGCCGTACTGGGATATGTACGCCCGCGGAGCAATTCTGGGGCTGACGCGCGGCACGAACCGCAATCATATTATCCGCGCCACGCTGGAATCCATCGCCTACCAGACCCGCGACGTCCTCGAATTGATGCGCGCCGAATGCGGCATCGATCTATGCGAACTGCGCGTCGATGGGGGCGCCTGCGCCAACAATTTTTTAATGCAGTTTCAGTCTGATATTCTGAACGTGCCGGTGGAACGACCGGAAATCATCGAAACGACGGCGCTGGGAGCCGCCTATCTTGCGGGACTGGCCGTAGGGTTCTGGAAAGATCAGGCAGCCATCGCCGGAAAACGAAAAGTTGATCGCCGGTTCCGGCCCGCCATGGAAGAAGAAAAACGCCGGAAACTCTATGCCCGCTGGAAAAAAGCGGTTGAGCGGGCAAGGGGTTGGGAAGAGGAGTAAAAAAAAGGCTGAAGGCTGAAGGCTGAAGACCGAAGGTTAAAATGATTCAATCAACATGATTGAACCAGCAGAAGAGTAGCCGGTTGCGACAAATAAGGAGAGATGAGTATGCCTTGTTCTGATATAATTATGTACACTATTATTTTTATTATAGCCGGAATAGGACCTATAACACTATGTATCAGATACAAGTTCTATTCTATTATATGTGCTGTATTAAGCTTTTTGCTTAGCTTAGCATGTTATGTGGTCTTGATGGAAATGTTAATAATTCCTGACAAAAGTGTTAGAAAATATGCTGAGAGCAATTATTTTAGATGGAATGAATTAAATGAAGTATTTTGGTTGATACTTCCAATTATTGTATTCATAACTTGTATAGTAATAAATTACAGAAGAAAAAAGATGAAAAGTGACCACAGAGTGAGACGCAAGGGGGACGCCCTTAATTAATGGGTGAAAGCAAGGTTATCAGCGGAAAAAATAGACCTGGATTCCTGCCTTCGCGGAAATGACGAACGGATGGGGAACGGAAGAGAAAAAAATACTCTATAGCCGATGGAGAAAGGCAGTTGAACGCGCCAGGTGTTGGGAAGAGGAATAGAGAGATTCAACGGTTTAGGAAACGGTAAATGATCAAAACGGATGTCATTATTATCGGCGGAGGGGCTACCGGCTGCGGCATTGCCAGAGATCTGGCGCTTCGGGGCATACCGCATTGTCTGATTGAAAAGGGCGACTACGCGGCGGGTGCCACCGGCGCGTGTCACGGCCTTTTGCACAGCGGCGGCCGCTACGCGGTGTCCGACCCCGTGGCCGCCAAAGAATGCTATGATGAAAATATGATTCTGCGCCGCATCGGCGAAAAATGCGTGGAACCCACCGGCGGATTGTTCGTGCGTCTGCCGGGCGATTCCAAAATGTTCCGGGAAAGGTTTTTAAGAAGCTGTGAGGAGATCGGCATTCCCACGGAAGTCATCTCTTCCACCCGCGCGCTCGAACTGGTATCCAATCTGAATCCGGATATCGAGGAAGCCGTCAAGGTCCCCGATTGTTCTATTGACCCTTTCCGCCTATGCATGCTCAACATGAAAACCTCCGAAATGAAGGGCGGCTTAAGTTTTACACGCCACAGGGTAACGGAAATTATTCAGTCCCACGGCCGCTGTATCGGCGTCAAAGCCATCGACGCGTCCACCGGTGAGGTCAAAGAAATACATGCCAACATCATTGTCAATGCTTCGGGCGCCTGGACCAATCTGGTCGCCAGACTGGCCGGCTGCGAAGTGCCCATCACTTTGTCGAAAGGCTCCCTGGTGATCACCAATCACCGCCTGACGGACATGGTCATCAACCGGCTGCGGCCGTCTGCCGACGGCGATATTATCGTTCCCAACGAAGCCGTCTGCCTGGCCGGCACCACATCGCTGGCAGTGACAGACCCGGATAAAATCTCGATTCAACCCGCCGAGGTGGACACGATCATCAGCGAGGCGGGACGGATGCTCCCCCATTTCAATCAGACGCGCATCATCCGGGCGTTTTCCGGCGTCCGCCCCCTGCTGAAATCGCAAAAGCAGGACAGCCGCGAAATTTCGCGCGGCTTTCAGATCATTGACCATCAAAACGGCATGTACAGCATCGTCGGCGGAAAACTCACGACGTTCCGGCTCATGGCGGAGAAAATGGTGGATACGATCATGGCCGCCTTCAATCTGAAGCGCGCCTGTGAAACAGCCGAAAGACCGCTGGACGGGCAGGAAGAACTCAGCGGTTATCCCCTGTCCAGGCGCCTGGCGGACATGAAAAATATCGTCTGCGAATGCGAACTGGTCACCCGCAGGGACGTGGAACAAATCATCGGCAAGACAGGCACCCGGAATGTCGGGGATATTTCGCACCGGACGCGCCTGGGCATGGGGCCCTGCCAGGGCGGATTCTGCACATTTCGCGCACTCGGCATCATGCACGACATGGAAATTCTAACAGCGGATCAATCCGTGCAGTCCCTGCGGGAATTTCTCCAGCGGCGGTTTCGCGGCATCCGTTGCGCGCTGTGGGGAGATCAACTGCGGGAGGAACAGCTTGTCGAATATATCTATCTGGGCATTCTGGCCATGGAGCATAACAAGTGAGCGTCATCGAATACGATGTGATTGTGATCGGCGCGGGGGTGGCCGGTCTAACCGCGGGCGCCTTTCTTGCCGGGCAGGGCTTGAAAGTGGCGGTGGTCACTGCGGGAGAACCGACCGCGTGCCTCTCCACCGGCTGCATCGATGTATGCTCGCAAGATGAAAATCCCCTGCGGGGGATTGCCAAACTGCCCGATGAACATCCTTTCCATCTGATTCCCTCCGCGGCCGTCTGTCAGGCTCTGTCTGATTTTCAACAAATCATGACCGACAGGGCATTGCCTTATGCCGGAGGACCGGAAAAAAATCACCGGGTTCTTTCCGCCATCGGAACGTTCAAAACCACCTGCCTGGCCCCCGTGACCATGCAGGCATCCCCGCAATCGACCGATGAAAAAATACACATTATCACCTTTGCCGGCCTGAAAGACTTTTATCCCGGTTATATTATTTCCCGGCTCAAGAACGCGTCTTTTTCAGTTTATGATGCCGGTGTTTCCACAACGATGGGCATTGCAACCGGTTTTGAAGACAACGCCTTTCTGGAAGCGTTCATTCTGTGGCTGGAAAAGCGGGATATCCGGGAGAACAAGATTGCCGTTCCCGCCGTGCTGGGTCTGGAGTCGGCCGCCGCCATCATGAAAAAGATTGAATCTCGTCTGGAACGTCCTGTTTTTGAAATCCCCACGATTCCGCCTTCCATGCCCGGCCGCAGGCTCTTCAACGCCCTGAAAGACCATTTGCGCCGTCAGGAAGGCAACATTTACTGGGGCTGGCCGGTTGTCGGCGTGGAAAAAACAGGTCGTCTCATTGAAGCGGTGATCGCCGAATCACAGGGCAGACCGAACAGCCTCAACGCCAAAGCGTTCATTCTGGCCACCGGATCATTTGTCGGCGGAGGCCTTCACGCCAGGCGCGATACGATAATCGAAAAAATATTTCATCTGCCGGTCTTTGCGCCGGGAGAGCGGGAGACCTGGTTTGAACAGGATTATTTTTCCGCCAACCACGGCATCGGCCGGGCGGGCATTGCCGTCGATTCATCCTTCCGGCCCATGGATTGCCCCTGGGATAATATATTTGTCTGCGGCGCGATCCTTGCCCATACGGAGGCGCTAAAGAACGGCTGCGGCCACGGTTTCGCGATAGCGACGGGACAAGCGGCGGCAAAGTCCTGTCTGGAGCGCATCCGATGAAGTCTGAACACTGCATACGCTGCACCATCTGCGTGGAGAATTGCCCCGTGTTCCGGGTCAACCCGAACTTTCCGGGTCCCAAGCAGGCGGGTCCCGACGCCCAGCGCTTCCGCGGCAACCGGGAAAAATCCGTCGATGAATGGGTGCTCCTGTGCAGCCAGTGCAAGCGTTGTGAAATGGCCTGCCCCTGCGGCGTGGAACCGGCGCAGATGATTCTCCGGGCGCAGCAGAAATACGGTCTGGAACATCCCCATACGGCGGCGCATCTGCTTTTCGCCAACAACTACTACCTCTCCACGCTCGGGTCGCTGACCGCACCGCTGGCCAATCGATTGGCCGCGACAAAAATCGGAAAAAAAATATTCCAGCGCATGGGAATCGCAACCTACATTCCCTTTCCCAAATTCAGTTTCAAAACGCTGCGGGGTGAAAAGAAATCACGCAGCCGCGCCTCGAGAAAAGTCGCCCTCTTTTACGGTTGCTTCATCAACTTTTACCGCCCGGATATCGGCAGAAAAATCATCCGGTTGCTTCAATCGTTCCAGATCGACGTGGTCCTGCCGCCCCAGTGGTGCTGCGGTCTGCCCGCGCTGGGCAACGGCAATCTGGCGCTGGCGCGGTCTTTTGCCGGAAAGAACGTCGCCTCTCTGTCGAATTATATCGACGCGGGCTACGACGTGGTCTATAGCTGCACCTCCTGCGGCTTGTGTCTGCTGCATGATTATCAGGGCATGATGGAAATACCCGGGGCAAAAAAAATCGCGGAAAACTGTTATGATCTGCACGAGTATATTCTCAAACTAATGGCCGAACGGGAAATCAAACCCCATTTCAAGGAAGTCAACCGCACGCTGGCTTATCACATCCCCTGCCATCTGCGGGCGCTCAAAATCGGCTATCCCGCCGCCAATCTGATGAAATTCATTCCCGGTCTCACCTGCCGGATTCTGGACGACGTCTGCTGCGGACTCAACGGCAGTTACGGTTTTAAAAAAATCAACGAAGCCACGGCGATCCAGTTGGGAAAACGCGCCGTGTCGCTGATTAAAAAAACGGGCGCGGAAGCGATTGTGGCGGATTGCGGCTCCTGCCGCATGCAGCTTGGCGGTCTCTCCGGAATGAACGCTTTCGATCCGGTGGAAATTATTTGCGAATCACTGGGAATCAGGGACAGGAAATAATACCCGTTAATTTTCTTGAGAAAAGACCTCAATACTGGTATGAAACGCCCTAATGTAGGAAATTTATTTTAAGGATGGTTATTTATGCAGAACCCTAATTTTAGTTCCGGCCCTTGCAGCAAGAGGCCAGCGTGGAGTATCGACGCGCTGAAGAGCGCGCCGGTCGGCCGCTCACACCGTTCCGCGCTGGGAAAAGAAAGAATCGTCAAAGCCATTAATGATACTCGAAAAATATTAAACATTCCGTCAGATTACCTTGTGGGCATTCTGCCGGCCTCCGATACCGGCGCATTCGAATGCGCCATGTGGTCGCTTCTGGGCCCCAAACCGGTCACCGTACTGGTCTGGGAAAGTTTCTCCAACGGCTGGGCGACGGATGTCAACAAACAGTTGAAACTCAATCCTACGGTTATCAAAGCCGACTACGGCAAAATTCCCGACCTTTCCAAAGTCGATTGGAAAAGCGACGTCGTTTTTGTATCCAACGGCACGACCAGCGGTGTGAAGATTCCCAACTGGGACTGGATTCCCGCCGACCGCGAAGGCCTTTCGCTTTGCGACGCCACCAGCTACGCTTTTGCGAATGACATTGACTGGAGCAAAATTGACGTTCTGACCTATTCCTGGCAGAAATGCCTGGGCGGCGAAGCCGCGCACGGCATGATGATTCTGAGCCCGAAAGCGGTTGCCCGCCTGGAATCCTACGATCCGCCCTGGCCCATGCCCAAAATTTTCCGCCTGAAAAAAGGCGACAAAATCAGCAAGGCCATTTTTGACGGAGACGTCATCAATACCCCTTCCATGCTCTGCGTGGAAGACTACCTGGACGCTCTGGACTGGGCCGGCAAATTCGGCCTTGATGGTTTAATCAAGAGAAGCAAAGCCAACCTGAAAGTCGTCGAAGACTGGGTCGCCAAAACCGATTGGATTGCATTTCTGGCCGACGACCCCAAAGTCCGTTCCAACACATCCGTGTGTCTGTCCGTGACCCATCCGAAAGTCGCGGCTCTGGACGCTGACGCAAAAAGCAAGTTTCTCAAAAGCATCGCTTCCGATCTGAGCAAGAAAAACATCGCTCACGACATTAATTCTTACAAAGAAGCGCCTGCCGGGTACCGCTTCTGGTGCGGTCCGACCATTGAGGAATCCGATCTCAAGGCGGCGCTTGCGGAACTGGAAAAAGTTTTCGATGAAAAGGTGAAGAGCCTTTAACGTAAGAATATCTGGAAAACATTATGAAGCGTGTATTAGTAAGCGATGCCATGGCTTCCGAAGTCGCGGATATCCTGGGGAACGCGCCGGGCATCCAAGTGGACGTAAAAACCGGCATGAAGCCGGATGAGTTAAAAGCGGTCATTAAAGATTACGACGCTTTGATCGTCCGTTCATCAACCAAAGTCACGGCCGATATTATCGACGCGGCCGTGAAACTTTGCGCCATCGGCCGCGCCGGCGCGGGAGTGGATAACATCGACATTCCCGCCGCCAGCAAGCGCGGCATCGTCGTCATGAACACGCCGGGCGGCAACACCATTACCACGGGTGAGCACGCCATCGCCCTGATGGTGTCGCTGGCGCGCAAAATCCCGCAGGCCACGGCTTCCATGAAAGCAGGCAAGTGGGAAAAAAGCAAATTCATGGGAAACGAGTACTGCAACAAAACCCTGGGAGTCATCGGCCTGGGCAGAGTCGGCGCCGTGGTGGCGGACCGCGCGATCGGCCTGAAAATGAACGTCATCGCCCATGACCCGTTTATTTCGCCGGAAGTTGCGGAAAAAATGGGCGTGCAGATGGTCGGCCTGGATGAACTCTATGCCCATTCGGATTTCATCACCGTGCATTCGCCGCTTTCCCAAGAGACCGGAAACCTGATCAACGAGGAATCCTTCGCCAAAATGAAAAAAGGCGTATTCCTGATTCATTGCGCCCGCGGAGGCATCGTTAATGAAAAAGCGCTTTACAACGCGCTGAAATCCGGCAAAGTCGCCGGCGCAGCCATTGATGTTTTTGAAGAAGAGCCCACTAAAAACATGGATTTAATCGGGCTGGACAATGTCATCTGCACGCCGCACCTGGGCGCATCCACGGATGAAGCGCAGACCAACGTGGCCATCGCCATCGCTCACCAGATTGCCGCCTATTTCGCCACCGGCGAAATCAAAGGCGCGGTCAATTTCCCCTCCGTGAGCGCGGACGTGATGGCGGTCATCCGTCCCTATCTGGATATGGCCGAAAAGCTGGGCGCTTTCCAGGCTCAGTTGCTGACCGGAGCGCTTCAGGAAGTCGCCATTGAATACAGCGGTGAAATCCTCAACCACAATGTCGCCCCCGTCACCATCTCGCTGATCAAGGGGCTTCTGGGGCCGATTCTGACGGAAACCGTCAATTACATTAACGCGCCGGTTGTCGCCAGGGAAAGAGGGATCAAGGTTGTCGAGGTCAAAAGCACGGAAACCAAAGACTACACCAATATGATCGCTCTGACCGTCAAGACCTCGAAGGAAACCAGCCAGACGGCAGGCGCTGTTTTCGGCAAAAATGATCCGCGCATCGTGCAGGTCAATGAATTTTCCGTGGAAATTGCGCCGGAAGGCAACATGCTGGCCGTTTCCAATGAAGACATGCCGGGCGTCATCGGCAAATTGGGAACCACGCTGGGCGACAACAACGTCAACATCGCCCGCCTGCATCTGAGCCGCGATGCCGGGGCGAAGAAAGCGCTGGTTATACTGAACACGGATTCTCCCGTCGGTTCGGATGTTCTGGAGAAATTACGGAAATTACCGCATGTAATTTCCATCACACCAATAAAAATGTAGGAATTTAAATCATGTCAAATGTTGCGGTTGTAGGCACACAGTGGGGCGATGAGGGAAAAGGGAAGATTGTCGATCTTTACACCCGGAATGCGGATATTGTCGCCCGCTTTCAGGGCGGCAACAACGCGGGGCACACCCTGGTGGTTAAAGGCAGAACAACGATTCTGCATTTAATTCCCTCGGGGATTTTGCATGATCAGAAAATCTGTATCATCGGCAACGGCGTTGTCTTTGACCCAAAGGTTTTTCTTACGGAAATTGAAGAATTAACCCTGGCCGGCATTCTGCCTTCCTCCACAAAACTCTATATCAGCGAAAAAGCGCATCTCATCATGCCTTACCACCGCAGCATCGATCAGGCGCGCGAGGCCCGCAGTGCCGGGAAAAAAATCGGCACAACCGGCCGCGGCATCGGTCCGGCTTATGAAGACAAGGTTGCCCGCACGGGCATCCGCGTGGGCGACCTCTATGAAACGGACCTGTTCATGGAAAAACTGCGTCAAAGCCTTGAAGAAAAGAATTTTCTGCTGAAAAATTACTTCGGCGCCGAACCTTTAAGCGCTGAGGCCATTGCCGGTGAGTATCTGGCTTTTGCCGAAAAAATAAAACCCTACATTGCCGACACATCGCTGATTCTGGATCATGAAATTAAAAAAGGAAAAAAAGTTCTCTTTGAAGGCGCGCAGGGATGCCATCTGGACGTCGATCACGGAACCTATCCCTATGTGACGTCTTCCAACACCGTTTCCGGCAATGCAGCCTGCGGCAGCGGCATCGGCCCCGGCTCCATTTCCACCGTGGTGGGCATCTGTAAAGCCTACACCACACGAGTCGGAGAAGGTCCTTTCCCGACCGAGCTGAAAGATACCGTTGGCGATTACCTGCAGAAAGTCGGCCAGGAATTCGGCGCAACCACCGGCCGCAAGCGGCGCTGCGGCTGGCTCGACATGGTTCTGGTGCGCCAGGCCGTGCGTGTCTCCGGCATTTCGACGTTGGCCATCACCAAACTGGATGTCCTGACCGGTTTGGAAAAACTTAAGATCTGCGTCGGTTATAAAACCCCGCAGGGCGAATTCAACGAGGCGGTTCCCGCAAGCATCAAAGTGTTTTCAACCTGCGAACCGATTTATGAAGAACTGGACGGATGGAAGGAAAATATTGCAAGCGCGCAGAAAATCGGCGATCTCCCCGCAAACGCACAAAAATACCTCCAGCGCCTGAAAGAATTATCCGGCGCCGGCATTGCCCTGGTCTCCGTGGGCGCCGGACGTGAAGAAACCATTCAGATGGAGAATCCGTTTGAAAACTAAAATAATTCAGTTTCTTCTTGACACGCCCTTTGCTAGCTGCTAGAGAGCCATGTTCTTAAATAACGCTCAAGGAGTGGGCCGTTAGCTCAGCGGTAGAGCAGCGGACTTTTAATCCGTTGGCCGCGGGTTCAATCCCCGCACGGCCCACCAGAAAAATAGAGGGCTTTCGGCATTTAGTTCCGAAAGCCCTTTTTTCATTTCTCGCCCAAATTATGCTAAATCGATGCAAAAATGCGCTCCATTTACGCTCCATTTACGAAAAGCTCAGCCGGAGCAGCCCAGCGGGCTGCTATCGGCTGTAGCGACGTGTAGCGACGGGTTATACTTTCCTATTTATAATTCTTTATTGTTTCAAAGTTCCCTTGAAAATAAGCCTTTAAAAGCACGTTGATATTTGCCTCCGATACAGGTGCAAATTCCAAAGTTTTCTGAGAATTCATTAAAAGGCGCTTTATAGGAACGCTGGCCATAATGCCATATTTATGTTTTGTGCTAGCCCAGATCATGAAGTTATTTTTGCCGTCTGTAAAACAGATGTTGGGCGGAGCAGCTTCCTGACCTGCGTCTTCTTTTTCCTTATACGTTCGTATGTACTGATCCCATGCGAATGTCTTGAACACCTTAATTGCATTTTCAAAAGATATTTCTCCAAAATTTTCCTGATTGTAATTTGGGTATTGAATGGCATAGGTGATTGTTCTCATATTTTGGTCTCCTTGCGTTGTTGAGGGGAAAACTGAAAGCACGACAATGAATAAGCAGATTGAGAATATTTTTCTATTCATATGGTTTTATCCTCTCATTGGTATAACGAGCCTATAGAAAAACTCCCGGAACCATTTTTTTTGTCAATTTTGAGGGTCGTTTTACCCTTCGTCATCACACGATCGTCGTTTGTGTGGCATTCTCCGAGGTCGTTTTTTTACGCTTCAACCGCTGAATGCCGCTTTCCGACTTATTCTACAGGCTCAACGCAACTTTCAGCGGCGAAGGAACTGAGTCCGCTGGGAAAAAATGTTATGTTTCCTTTTTAAGTCGCAGCTTAGCCAAAATAGCATTTATATTAATTCCAAGTCCAAAAAAATTTGGTTTCAATTCCAAGCATTCTACAATTTCGGAAGCTTTACTTTTTAGTTCCCTATTTTGAGAGCGGTAGCTCTCAACAAGGCAATTGAGTTCATTTTCGATCTTGCTTTTTATGCTCTGAGTCTTGTTACGGGCATAACTTTCACATATTGCTTTATTTATGCTGATAATGTTTTTCGATAACTCCGCTTTTTGACCATACGAGGAAATATTTCTTTCGATAGAGATCACCATAATCGTGTAACGTTTCAAGTATAATTCAGGCATACAATATTCATTGACGATTTCTAAGATTGAATTTTTGTTATCCTCTGAAAACTCGCTCAGATTTAGCTTCTCTATGATTCTTGAAATTTCATTCGTAATCTCATTTCCATATCTGAAAAGCTCTTGTCCGGAATCCCTATTAAAACCTTCTAATATTTCATTAAGTGGTATTCCCCTATTTGGGACTACCTTTTCAAGATGAGCATTGGGGATAGAAAGAAGTTTCCCGACATGTTCGTCATACTTGAACTTTATTGCTTTCCGTATTGCGTCTAAGGAATTTTTATTCATAGTCATTTATTGCTCAAACATAACGAAAAGCTAAGCCGGAGCCGCGAAGCGGCGATCGGCTTGAGCGATTTTGTTATGCTCTTTTCAAATCTAAATACTCTATACCCACCATTGCCAATGTTTGTTTTAACTTTTCAACATCATTTTTACTTGGAGTAATCAATATACTTTTAGTGAAAATTCCTTTTTTCTTCTCAATTAAGTATGTGTCCTTAAAAAACCGATTTGACCAGTTGTAGGCCATTAAGTATGTGATGCCCCCCCACCGGACTTTTTTAACTCTGAGTATATTTGAATACTGCAAAGTATAAATACAAAAAGTTTTGAATAGCATGAATTCTATATGATGGTTATCTATTCTTAAGTCGTATAAATATGAAACTAAGTCCCACTTGATTATTATGAGTATTACAATAATACCTATGGCTGTATGTAAAATATTTTCATATTCAACTAAGAACATTACATATTACCATCTCTTCGTATTATTATGATCGGGTAGGTCGGAGGCCTTGCGGCCTCTTTCCCCCCTAAGAACCGTGCTTGAGACTTTCACCTCACACGGCTCAAGCATCTCCTAAGGCAGCCCTTGTTGGGCGGCCCGGCTGTGTTACCTCTTAAGCTGCCTTCATGGCCCGAAATTCTCGGGCCGATAAGGCAGGCAGCAACTTGCTGTCCTTCCGGTTCCGACGACGCCAGAAGTAACCGGCGTATTCGGGCAGGTAAGGATTCGCATCCGCTTTGATCTTCACATATCTTTGAATCCCTATGGTGCTTACCCGTAAGACCTGATATAGCTTCTTTTCGGTCTTGACGCAAACGGCAAATACATTCCTTCCGGCAGCCGCCCAGTATTCTTTGGACAGCCATTGAACCGGTTTTTGTGAATGCCGTTTGCGGATCATGCGCCAGAGTTGTTCATAGACGTAAGTGTCGATGAGTTTAAAGGCTTCCGATGCCACTACGTGGCGGTGGTAATTGGCCCATCCTCGAAGCACTGCATTGAGCTTCTTGATGAGGGCCGGCATCGGCGCGCTGACGTGTTTTTGGATGATCGTTCCCACCTTCTGCATGAGGGTTTGAATTCCCTCAGTGGATGGCTTGATGTGCAGGGTTCGTCCATACTTTTTGAAGGTTTGCCCGAGGAACGTAAATCCATTTTGAATGTGTGTGATCACGGTCTTCTCCGGAGAGAGTTCCAGACCACGCTCGGCAAGGAAGTCTTTGACCACCGGCTGGATGGTATTTTCCAGAATGCTTTTGGACTTTCCGGTAATAATAAAGTCATCTGCGTATCGGTCAAAGTTAATGCGATGCCTGCCGGAAACTGCACCACGGACGGCTTGTTCCATTCCGTCAAGCACCATATTGGAGATCGTGGGACTGATGATCCCGCCTTGGGGAACTCCCTTGCGTGTGGGATAGTGGATGCCGTTTTCCACGTATCCCGCCCTTAACCACTTGCGAAGAACGACTTTATCCATCGGGATGTTTTTCAGCATCCAGTCAAACGCGATGTTGTCGAAACAGCCGCGGATATCCCCTTCCAGAATCCATGACGCCGAATTGGGTTTGGACAGCGCGTTAAACGCACAGGCCACGGCATCGGCGCACGATCTGCCTTCACGAAAGCCGTAAGAGTTCCTGTCGGCTTTCGTTTCGGCGACGGGTGACAGTCCCAGTTTGTAGAGTGCCTGCTGAACTCTGTCATACATGGCGGGTATGGATAGGGGACGGAGTTTTCCGTTCTTCTTCTCGATGTAAATTCGTCTCAAGGGTTGAGGGTGATAGCCACGTCGGCGCAGGCTGCATGCAGCCCGCCATTTGGCTCGGACGCCCCGCCACAGGACGCCGTCAACGCCGGGGGTTTTACGCCCCTTGTTCGAGGTCACTCGTTTCACAGCCAGTAGCTTGGCGTAGAACGAATGGGTTAACAGATACTGAATCGCTTTAACCCGGTTCCATCTGTTTTCTTTCACAGCCTTTGCGATACGCACTTGCAGCCTTCTGACCTGCCTTTGTGTTTCCTTCCAGTTAATGGAGTTCCACTTGTCGGCGTCATCGATGAGTGCACCAGCTCTGTCGGCCATCATTTGCTTTCTCATCTTCAAAGGTTCTACCTGTTCTCTCGCAAAGAGACACCTGTTGGACGTCTGCACGCTCGTTCTCCGGGGCGGAAGCCTTGCCGGTTTTGGCGCTTAAGCCATGTTTCAGGCTCTATCTTTCGGCTTTCCCGAAAGCCTTCGCTTCTTCCAACCTCTTTCTCCCGTCTCTCCATCGGCCTGCCTTGCGGTTCGCTTGCCTGACCTTGCATCAGGCGGAGGACGGGGTTACCACGTTCCACACAGTTGATCCGATGGATGACTTAGGTGGGATCTCTACGCCGGGAGTCTTGAAGGTTCCGTGCAGGCAGTTAAGAGACCTGCATCCTGACTGCCATGCCGCAAGCACCGGGAAGCGGCCTAAGACCTGATAATCCTCGTAGGTCAGCTTTCATTGACGACGCTGCAATCCTTCATTTAATTTCACCCTATCATCCGACCCTGGGCCTTAACGGGGGAGGATTCCCCGAGGGGTTCGCCTGTCGCCATTTGAACCCGATTCGGTACGTTGTCCGCAGGGCTTCGCACCCCGTCATCAACGCGACGGTAGCACGCCTGCGTAGGGTCCGGCAGGAACATGCCGGGTTCTACAAGTTCATCCTTGAGAACACTCAATCTGTGCAACTTCGTGTCGCACCATAACGGTGAAATAACCTGCCGGTCAAGGACTGACAGATTTTAGAACGCGGCTATCTCCGGTCAGGTTCATTGACTGGTTAGAAAGAATTATTCGGCACTTTTTCTTTCTTGGGTTGCGTGGGAAGAGCGTGAGATAGACAGCGTTCTACTTAAGTCTCTCAAATTTTTCACTTTTGATATATTGGCCAATATAATTTCTAAAATTTTTTCAGGAACAACATCTATATTTGTTAGATTTATTATTATAGGAGATAAACCAAATATTTTTCCACTCTTCCACAATATACGATCAATAAATTTAACTGTTTTCAACAGCTCAATTTCATTGTCAGTTTCAAATACTAAGAATGTAGACATGAAACCTTTTGAAGGCAAAGTTCGAAGATAAGCACTTCGAATATTTTCCCATTTGAGTATTTTAAAAGGCCATTCAACATATTCAATATTTTCACCAGATATTATTATTCTTGGAGATTCTTTTATTATCTGAGATATTGCCCAGAAAATTCCAGGAATACTAGGAAGCAATCCCCAAAATCCAATTACAATAAAAATCACTGGATAAAAAATTAATGACCAAGCTCCAAAGGCAACAAAAATAATACATATTACTAAATAATAGACAAGCATTGCTTTTGAATAGAAAAAATATATTTTGCTTGATTCAACCATGTTTTCTCTTTGAAGTTACAGTGTTTCAACCGCCTAAAATTATGTTTTCAAACTTCTCTGTTTTGACCACTGAAGGCCATCCATTCTAACAATTAATCTACCGACCCGGTTTTTTCCGATTTTTCGTTATCTTTATACTCTCTTTAAAAATAAATCGAAAGTAAAAATATGTTTAAAATCAAGCAAGATAAAATTCAGGCACTCGGCATTTTATGGTAATAAAGACCAAAAGCCTGGCCGGTATATTATGGAAAATTGTCCAGTGTAAAGAAAACCGGCATCCATGAAGATCAAAGGCGTAATTGCGTTATCTTTTGAGGAGCAAGCCAGCTGCCGCCCGACACTGGAGGACGGCGGCTCTGCCCTTTCGTGCGGAATCAAGGCAAGGCTGCACGATCTACGACACAGTGCCGTAACATATATGCTCAAGGCAGGCATACCAATTCAAGTTGTTCAAAAGATTGTAGGGCACGCTCAGTTAAGCACAACTATGGTTTACACTCACATTCTTGATGATTTAAAACAGAAGGAAATGACCAAGTTAAAATTTGAATAATGCGAACAAAACGCGAACACTGACAACGTAAGCAAAGGAAATAATTCACTGCGCAAACTGACTTTTGTTCCGTTGGACGCGGGTTCAATCCCCATGTACTCGTCATTTCTTTGATAAATTCAAATAGTCAATCTAAAATGGTCGTGATTTGGGACTCAAACACCGGATATCAAGCTGCTCTTGTTTTAACATGTGATTCAATATCGGCCCAAATCATGCGCTTTGCAACACGGAGATCGTAATCCGTTTGAAGATTAAGCCAGGTCTCAGGAGATACGCCAAAATATTTTCCAAGGCGCAATGCGGTATCGGCAGTAATGGCACGTTTACCGTTAACTATATCGCTAATCCGCCCTGGAGGAACGTCAATATCCCTGGCCAATTGATTGATGCTTAAGCCAAGAGGTTTCAAAAACTCTTCTGACAGTATTTCACCAGGCACAATTATGTCGAGTAATTCCTTTTTTTTATTCATTTTAGACTCCTTAATGGTAATCTATAATTTCTACATCAAAGGCGTTTCCATCTTTCCATTTAAAGCAGATACGCCATTGATCATTGATACGAATACTGTGTTGCCCCTTACGGTCGCCTTTGAGGGATTCTAATTTATTGCCAGGCGGCACTAATAAGTCTTGCAGGCTGCGCACACTATGTAAATATAAAAGTTTGCGTCTGGCTTGCCGTTCAATGGATTGAAAACGGCGAACAGAAATTTCATTAAATAACTCTTCTGTTTCTTTACAGGCAAACGACTTAATCATGATTCATTCCGTATCACGTATTGCGTAATGCGTAAAGGATAAAAAACAATTTAGATCTGATAATATTAAATGACTGGTATCAACACCGTATCAGAGGACTTGATAAAATTGAATAGTTACAATGTGGGCCGCGGGTTCAATTCCCGCACGGCCCACCAGAAAAACAAGGGTTACAAAACGCAAAAGCGTTTTGTAACCCTTGTTTTTTAGCTGCCGTGATCTCGCCTTTTCAGACGGCTTTCCGCCCCTGAATGATTCTGACAAGTACAACGATGATGGCAACGACCAGCAGGATATGAATAAAATTACCTATCGCATAGCCGCTCACCAGTCCCAGCGCCCACAAAATGATCAGTACAACAGCAATCGTCCACAACATCGGCTCCTCCTTTCTGATGATTCGTTCTAACTGCCGGTTCCTTCATCACCATACCGGCCGTTAGAACGCTGTCTCTTTGGCTTTGGGTTTAGACTACCCGATGGTCATCTTGTTATTTACACCCTTTACGCCATTTACATCGTTGGCGAATTTGGCGGCCAGATCTTTTTCAGCTGCGCTTTTTGCTTTACCGGTCAATGTGACTATGCCATTTTTCGTGGTGACCGAGGTGTTGATGCCACTGGTCGAGCGGTGATAGAGCAGCGTCATTTTCACCTGTGCGGTGATGGAAGCATCATCAATCTTTGAGCCTACCGTTTGCTTCTTTTTCGCTGCCTTCCCGATGGTCATCTCATTATTAACATCTTTGACCCCTTCGACATCTTTTGCGTATTCGGTTGTCAGGTCCTTTTGTGCCTGGTTTACCGCTTTACCTTTCAGGTTGACGATACCGTCTTTGGTGCTAACCTCCGTCATGGCGCTCACGTTGCGATGAAACAGGAACATGGTTTTTACCTTCGCTGTAATCCACGCATCCGATCTCTCAGCGGGGCCCTCCCCCTTGATTTCCAATTTATTGTCCACACTCTTAACACCGGGCAAGCTGGCCACGGTGTCCTGGGCCAGCGATTTGTGTGATTCCTGGGAAACAGTTCCCGTCAAGGCCACATCGCCATTCACAGACTGGATTTTAATATCATCACCCTGAAGATAGGTTTGGAACACATAAGACTTTTTGGCGGATGATTCGATACGGGCATCCGTCTTGGACGCATATACGGGCATGCTGAGCGCAAGAAGCGCCACCACTGCAAACATTATTACCGATAGTTTATACATTGCTTTCATTTGTTCATTCTCCTCCGGTTGTTACTGCTGTTGTTTGAGTTCTTTTGCTCCGCAAGGACTGATGCCTTGCGGGGTCCCGGTTATACCCGCCACGCAGGACAATCAACGGATCAATGCTTGAATGCCCATCACAATGAGATAAATGGCAGCGATGTAACTCAGTGCCGGGACGTGGTCCCTGTCGCACGATTTCGTATTTTTTAATTTCATCATGTTCTCACTTTGTCTATTTCACGATCAGATCATTTTTTATGGAAGTAACCCCTTGGACTGACTTGACGATCTGCCCTGCTTGATCGACAGCTTTTTGGCTGTTAACGAAGCCACTCAGTTGAACGGTGCCCTTGTAAGTTTCAACACTGATTTTAAATGACTTGAGCAAATCATCCGCGGCAAGCAGAGATTTAACCTTGGTGGTGATGACCGAATCGTCAACGTATTCACCCGGGCTTGACTGGGTGCGCGTCGATGCGCAGGCGGCAAAGGTCGCGATCACCACAAGCAGCAATAAAAAGCTTAACAAATGTTTAACGATATTTTTTTTCATGACAATTATTCCTCCCTGATATATTTAATTGTGAAATGGTTCCTTTCATACGGTTTCTGGAGACGGTTCATTGCTCCCCGGATCACACTGAAATACTCCGGCCTCAAAGGGATCATAAGATTTTCCCGAATCACTCATTCTTCGTGAAGAAATGCCGGTTTCGGCCTATTTTTTTTCACTATGGGCCAAAATCTCTTTCGTCTTCTGACGTGTCTCTGCGAGATGTCGATCGGCATCCATCTTCAACTCCATCACTTGATGCCTGGCTTCCTCAACGATATGCTTTGCTTTCATACTGGTGTCATCATAAATATCCTTTGCATCCTTTAAAACCGCGTTCCCTTTCTCCTTAATCTCAGAGCGCAGTTCTTTTCCTGATTTCGGCGCGAAGAGAATGCCTGCCAGTGCGCCTAAGGCGCTTCCAATCAATAATCCAACGAATAAATACCCCAGTGGCCTTTCATGCTCTGTCATAATAAATTATCCTTTCTTTCCTTTTTTTGTTAAAGATCAATAGAATTACCGGTTGCGAGCGATAACACCTTATTTGCCTTGTCCGTAATATGATAATTTCCCGGCAATAGCAGATTTGTAGTCCGTTATCTTTTCAGTCGGGTTTCGTGCATGATTTCAATTTGCCATCGATGTAGAAAGAAATCAGAGCATCCGGTTTGCATACACTCTTGAATATGGTAACCTCCGCATAAAGCACACAAGACTCCAATTTACCGTTGCTGTAAAAACTAATAGAATTAAAATTTTTACATGTGATTTTATTCGCATCGTAATTACTTTCGAGTTGGCAGGATTTCAGTGATCCGTTATGATGAAGAACAACGTTTGCGCCACTATTACAAATTGATTTGTCAGCGGCAAAGACATTAAAACCGGCCAATAGAAATGTTAGGACCAAACTCTGGAAAAATAAAATTTTAATGATTTTCATGAAATATTTCCTCCTTATGTTATGCGAATGGATAGTCCTCTCTCGGATTATAGTTGCAAGTGGCTTGCCAACTGCCGAAAGAAAATCAGAAGTTTATATTTATCCTATATTAACAGTTGGTTAGGTGAGCAGAGGGAAACAACATAGACGCATAAAGCCATTGGCTTGACCTCCATATTTGGCGGAGCCTCAGCATATTGAGGGATACTGTGAAGAAGCCGTGACAATGATGGTTGATGGTCTCGTAAAAAGTTCCCAACTTTCAGTCCCGCAAAGAGACTGCGTCGTCATATCGTATGCTCGATGCATGATGTGCATGATGCCCCCCGCCGGCGGGGCGGAGGTGGATATTTTTTAATCATGCGGTTTGGATACGATTACCTGCGCGTTGACGTTTTCGACATTTATTTTTTCGGACGTATAGCCAATGGCCATCACCCCCTCACAATGAGGACGGGAATGCTTTTATCATTGTGGATAACACCGTAGGAAATACTGCCAAGAACGGTGGCGGATAAGGCGCTCCGGCCATGGGAGCCCATGACGATAAGATTAGCCTTCAACCGCCTGGCCTCTTTCACAATCACCTCCACCGGATGCCCCTTCTTTATCAAAATTGTCGAGGGGACACCGCCTTTATCGCACAGTGTCTTTATTGCTCCGGCATACCCTTCGGCAGCCTCTTGCAGATAATCCTCAATCGGCTCGATGGTGTGCCTTGCTGTCTGAGATAAAGACGCTGTCTGGGCAATCAGTGAACGCTGATCAATAACGCTCAGAACCGTTATTGAGGCTTTCAACTGTTTGGCGAGGTCAATCGCATACGCTGCTGCTATTTGTGCTGTATTTGATCCATCAGACGGCACAAGAATTCTGGAAATCATATATCCTCCTTTAACGATTTAAATCGAAGATTCGCAGGCCAATCAGCGAATCAATCCGAGAATGCCAATGACAATGAGATAGATAGCAACAATATAATTTAAAAGTTTAGGAAAAATAAAAATCAATATTCCCGCAATGAGAGAAACCACCGGTTGTGGCGATAATGCGATTTGCATGATATCAGGCCTCCTTTCTCAGCTTTGTCTGAGCCGATATTTATGTAGTTCACTTCCGGCCGATTTGGATATTTCCTTTATTGGTGCTGCCGGCAACCGCGAGCATGATGCCAATACCGATTGCGATCACCGTTGTAATCAAGGTCCATGCTATACCGATGCTGGCCAGAACACCCATTTTCCAGAACGCGGCGAGAAGGCCGCCAATTAAGATAACATAGCCAATAAGATAAACACCTGTCCATTTCATAAAAAACCTCCTGTTTAATGTCCGTGACAATTTCATGCACCTCACCGGAAGGATATTCATTCGCATGATAAAAAGATCACACAAATATAATTGCAAGTAGCCTGCCAATAGACGAAGAAGAATCGGAAGTCTTAATTTATCCTATAACAACAGCTTATTAGATAAGCAGAAGCGTATGGTCCCAAAAGCATGAAACAATTCATTTGGCCTCAACAGCCGGTGGAACCTCAGCATATTGAGGGATACGTTGGAGGAGTGGACAGCAAGTCAACCCCTTATACCCCAGCGCCTTAAAAAAATGCTGTGCAAGGATCATATGGCCTGTCAAGTTCAGATGCACCCGATCTAAAGCCAGCGCCGTCGGAGGAACTTCCGTCAAGACAAAATCAAACGCCGCCTGAGTATCTACCAGTATGGCTTGATATTGACAGGCCAACTCGCGCACCACTTCCCCATACTGGTCCATCATCGCCCGCATGGGTTCTGCCCGATCGGGCTCAATGCAGTAGGGTGTCATGAGCACCATTCCTTTTAGCTGAGGCCGCGTTGCGCGGATCAGATGCTCCAATGTGGAGGCGTATTCGTCAATAGAGACAAACCACTCATCCGGTTGGCAGGCATCAAACTTTGGCCAGACATCGTTGATGCCTATCATGATGGAGAGCCAATCGGGTTTCAGGTCCAGCACATCGGATTGCCAGCGGGCGGTCAGGTGCCGTACGGTATTGCCGGAAATGCCTTTGTTGAGTATGCGGATGTGCAGCGGGGGGAATGCGGCGGCAAGCAAATCATGGATGAGCTTAACATAGCCATAACCGAGCAAGTCGGAAACGGATTCGGCCACAGAGCGAACACGGCCACAGTCCGTAATTGAATCACCGATCATGAGCAGTGTGCTGTTGGAATGGATCTTAATAAAATCTTTTGGGGAACGGCATCTCTCCCTGAATGGCATGGGCCAACTGCTATTTATATAGCTTACAGATAAACCTGCCTTTCGATTTTCACTATCGATAATACTCTGCATATATTTTTACCTGCTTCAATTTGGAATTAGAGATGAATTGACATCGGCAATCAGTTTTATAACAGCCCGCTGAATCAAGGGCAATAGCGCTTGCCTTTAGCCATTTCCAACAATTTACAATCTCCCAATGTACAAGCTTTTTGTATATCACGGCAGAAAAGCTTTTTGTTGCCCTGCATAAAATATGCACCCGCCCGGTTGGTGTAGTACACGGCATCCGCAGGCTTCAGACTGATGGCCTTGTTAAAATCCTCGATGGCACGCTGCAACTTGCCAAGGTTATCGTAAGCAATTCCCCTGTTGTAGTAAAGTGTGGCATCCGCGGGTTTCAGGCGGATGGCCTTACTGAAATCATCAATGGCATGCTGATACTGACCGAGATGATTGTAAGCAGTTCCCTTGTTGTTGTGGGCTTCGGCAAAATCCGGTTGCAGGCGTATGGCCTCGTTATAATCATCAATGGCACGTTGATGCTGGCCGAGTTTAGCGTAAACAATCCCCCTGTTGCTGTAGATCTCAGCTAAATCCGGTTTGAGGCGTACAGCCTCGTTATAATCACTAATGGCACGCTGATGCTGGCCGAGTTTATCGTAAGCAATCCCCCTGTTGCTGAAAACCTCAGCTAAATCCGGTTTCAGGCGTATCGCCTCGTTATATTGTTCAATGGCACGCTGATACTGGCCGCGGTTTTGGTAAGCGATCCCCCTGTTGCTATAGGCAATGGCATCATCCGGCTTCAATTTCACGGCATTATCAGGTTTCGCTTTATCGGCATTATCAGGTTTTAATTTAGCAGCATTGTTCAAATCCGAGCAGGAACAAAGACACATTAGAACAAGAAAGATGGCAAGAATAATTTTGCGCATATTACCTCCGTTTCGACGGTTATAATGTTATGATATTGAGACCGATCGGATGCGTCTCTTTCAAGAATCTACTGAGACTAACGGAGAAAAAACCAGTAGAGCAATGCCGCCATCGAGAGCGTGAGCCCCGCCACGGCAAACCAGACGGGACGGATGACGCGGGTTCCCTTCGACTGTTCCCACTCTTGTATCTTCTGGTTTTTCTTTTTATCCTTGTTGTCCTGTTTTCTTTCCGTCTTCTTTTGCAGATCCTTTTTTTGCCTGTGGTCCACGAATTCACCCTCCGGGAACGTTCTGAGTTTAGTCCATTGCGACATCTGTCCTTATAAGAAGATCGTACCCTGAAAACGGCTAATTTTGCTTCCTCAGGAAATCCAGAACCTCGCCAATGTCCGGCAATTCCAGGATCGGATAGACCTTGACGAAAATCGTTTTCCTCTGTTCGTCGAGGATGACGTTGGCCCGTTCCGAAAAACCGAACTTGTTGATGAATATGCCTAGTTTCCGAGCAAGACCGCCGTGCGGCCAGAAGTCGGCCAGTAAATCAACTTTTTCAATGCCAAGACTTTTTGCCCACGCTTTTTTGCAGGGGGCGGCATCCACCGATAATCCAAGTGGCACGGTATTGAGCAATTGGAAAGCTTCGTAGTTGGCCTCCAATGCCTGCATCTGTTTGGCGCAAACTTCCGTCCAGGCCAAAGGATGAAAAGACAACAGCAATTTTTTGGCCGCAAGCGCAGTTGTATCAATCAATGCTTCCGTGTGGCTTTTTAATGAAAAATCTCCGAATGTGTCTTCGGTTTTAATTCTGTCCATCTTATGTTCTCGCTTTCTTCTTTGATTTCCGCGCTTAACCATGCTTAATGATCAGTAGCGCATCGTTTCCATATTAGCGGAACCGGACGATCGTCTGTGACAACTCTATTCCTATGCGCTTTTCTGAAATAACCTTCATTATAGACCTAATGTTTCAGATAACTTTTGTTGCTGTTTTTCTATTGCTTTCTGTCCCCGCTCAAGTGTTGCCAGAATCTCTTTTTTGGCCTTGTCCGTCAGATCCGTTCCTTGATCTACAATATCTGAGGCTTTTTCCTTTAAATCATTTATGAAGTCGTTTACATCGTCAATGGTGTCCTCGATTAAATCAGCCGTGCTATTTTTTACACGACGTGCCGCCTTGACAATATCCTTCCGTGTCTTTTGGCCTGACTTGGGTGCATACAGAAGTCCAATAGCTGCGCCTATTAATCCACCGATCAAAACAGCGCCGCCGATCTTTATCGTATCGTTGCTCATAATCCTTTTCCTTTCTTCTAATCTGGTTGAATAAAAAATGGTTAATGGGGCTACTTTGATTCATTAAAATTAAAATAATTTTCTACTCTTTTGAAATATTCACGATGTCTTTATCATCTTCGCAGCGTTTTTGTGGATAACAGCCGACCCTCGCCAAATGATATGTCTTCCTGATCAAATAAATACGACGCAAAAAAACTATTATCTTTGTGTTTTTCTCGAACATCTTTTATGATTTCAGCCCCCACCGCCGCCAGAACATCCATGGGATTAACAAGAACAGTTGTTTCACACTGGGAGCATTGATAATAAAGATTACCGGAGAAAGGATTGTGCCCCTTGTACTTGAAGCAACGGGACTTCGGCATGTCTCCCGTTTTATCATCAAAAAGGATGCCCTGATTCTCAAGGATCCCGATATAATTACAGTTGATACATTTGACACCGGCCATGACTGCTCCTTTCGCTGCTGATCTTCACCCATCCAAATTCAGTTATTACTTTTGGACAGATTCGGATGTATTCAAAAAGATGCCCCTCCATTAGACGAATGCATATTAATCGTTTAATAACTGCAAATAGTCGGCCAATAGCCTATTGAAAATCACAAATTTGGATTATCCTGTAATAACTAGATGTTTGGTTAAGAGGAAAGGACAGCAGGAAGAAGTGAAATGATTCGCTTGACCTCAATATTTGGCGGAACCTCAATATGCTGAGGGATGCTTTATACGGTCTCATTTAATCATCAAGAAAGTGGATTAGGCAATACAGAGAACAGCTGTCCCCTGTATTGCCTCCGAACAAATACTTACGGGTTATTTTTTTCGCGTGCATGTTCCGACGGCCACGACCGTATCCTTGGCAGTTGAATGACGATAGATGACGTCTATCTGATCTTTGCTGATAATCTGACCTTCCATGAAGCCATCCTCATCTGCCTGATATAAACTCTTGTTGTCCATAGCAATGACGGCAACGAATTTTTCCGTGGCTCGCGGTGATTTGAATATCCCATGCAGAACCCTCCCTTGTTGCTTGGTAACAATCCACTCGGCTTTGATGGTGCTGAATTCACCTCTGTGATGGGTCTTTGCTCCATGAACAGCGCCCTTGAGAATGACACCCCCTTCAGCCTGTACGGTCCATGTTCCTACCAGACTGGGAATGCCGGACTCCGCAAAACAAACCGCCGTTACCAACAAAAATGCCAACAAAGTAAAACTGATCACAATCTTTTTCATAGCAAGTCTCCTTATCTCGATAAAGTTACGTTGAGTTAATTTGTTGTTACTAATTTCTCCATCTTCACCTTCATTGCCGGGCTCAATTGTTTCACAAGTTCTGCATTGTACGAACCGGTCGGCATGGGCTTGATGGTTGGATCATTCGTTGGATTCCACTTGGTCGTAGTGTCTCCGGTTTCGACTATTTGTGCTGCCGCGATGGCATATTTACGCGATGCGGCCGCCGGCGTTCCGTCCTGGACTGCCGGATCAACGTCGGTCGTAACAATGGAGATTGAATAGTCGCTGTTGAGGTAAATCTCAAAAGTACGGAACTGCTGAGGGAAATCCCGAAGCGATGGAGTTTCAATCTCCCAGAAACCTTTTTCCGGAGCGCCCGCCGGATCAGGAGAGATAAAGGCTTTCACCGTATTTAAATGACGATGCCCCGAGAGCCAGGCGAGAAGATTCGGATGTTTTTGAAGTTCATCAATCAAACCCTGCAGGGTGACGGCATTTTGCGGATTGAGCCACCAACCCATTTCCCCCGCGGACGTATTTCCGGTCACTTCGACGTTAATCGGTATATGTGCGGCGATGATCATGAGCTGACCGGCGGCATCGCCATCGGCCAGTTCTTTTTTAAGCCATGCCCAGCGCGCCGCATCCAGAAAGCCATGCCCATGAATGTCGGCGGAGCCGTCATTTTCTTTTTGGGTATCGTCGAGAACGATAACCTTGATTGGAATGTTCGACTTCGGTATAAAGCTGTAACAGGCAAAGCCGTTCGCGGCATCGGTTGGGTTGAAACCGTGACCGGCAGGATGAGAAGACGTATTAAAAAATTCGTTCAACCACTCCGTCCTCAAAAGCGAACGGCGGTCCGGATCGGCGGTTACCTTCGGCGCGCTGCTGAAATTTGCGACAGGTCCTGCCTTGATAATGTCACCGTAGGGAGTCGAGCCGTCGAATACGCCCGTATAGTAATCACGTTTATTGATTATAGCCGGATTGGCAAGAATATCTCCCGTGGCAAAAACTTCGTCGCTGATGAAGGATTGCCGCAGGTCCTTGCGCAGGCTATAGTCCACAGGGATTGAGCCCATCCAGAAATGATCGTGGTTGCCAAGCGTCTGATACCAGGGAATCGTCTTATCCAGCCCCACCGCCTGGAAAGGTTTCTGATAATCGATGGTGTCGGCTCCGAGATGAGCGCCGGAACTGGGCGTTATGACCTTGCCGTCCAGAACATCGATATACCACCGCAGTTCGTTGAACTGCGTGGTGTTGCAGGTATCACCCAGAGAAAGACCGAAGTCTATCGGATTTTGTTTGTGCAGAGCGTTTACCGTCTGAACGGCGGCGTCGAGAACATGCGTTGTAAACATCATGATCCCTGAATACAGAGAGGCCCCGACCGGCAATTTGGGATGCAGGCGTTGCAGATAGATCAACTGGTTCGGAGATTCTTTGTCCGTGATATGGATGTCGGAGATGGTAAAGAAATTTAAGAGTTTGGTTTTTTTAGTGACGGCGGAACCGCTGTAACTTGTCGGCATGAGATCAAGCCGCTTGTCGTAAGGGAGCCCCGGGCCATAGGTCCAGTTCCCGTAGCCATATTGGCTGTATTTGGAAATCTCCCAGAGATTGATCGCCGTCGCGGGTGTTGAACCAGGCGCGATGGTTCTCTGGAGCGTCGTTTGAACATCGGGAGCAATCGGGTATCCTGCTGGCTGACTTTGATTTTTGACGACGGATTTGGAACATGCTGATAAAGAGAAAATCAGCAGAATGTTTAACAAAACGAAACAGACCTTTTTAAACTTGTACGATGGTTTCATAGAGTTCTCTCCTAATATAGATTTTTAATTATTGAACAGATACTACTTGTACCGATCAAACAGCTCCTTGGCTACCCGGGTGCAAAATGCAGAACTCATCGTGGCCATGACAGGAACCAGAAGGCTTGATTTCAGCTTTATGGTATTGCCGATCCCAAAGGGGCGATAACCGCCTGCATCGCCGGTGTCAATTGTTTCACCAGCTCGGCATTGCAGGATTGCGATGCGATATCCGGGAGAGCGTAGGTGCCAAATACCCGTGCGGCGCCGATGGCATATCCCCGCGACTTTGCCGCGGGCGACCCGGCGCTTACGGCGGGATCCACATTGGTGATGATCATTGAAATGGTGTTGTCGCTGTTCCGGCGGATGTCGAAGGTACGGAACTGCTGGGGGAAATCGCGCAGCGACGCCGTCTCGACCTCCCAGAAACTGTTTGCGGGACCATGACCGGGTATGGTTGGATCATAGGGTTGGGAGGAAATAGTATTCATGTGACGATGACCCGAAATCCACAAGATGAGATTCGGATAGTTATGGAGGATGGCGACCAATCCCAAATCTGAAGGGGTGATAAATACAGGCATGCGAGTTCCGTCGTCGATGAGGTTCGTTTGCGGGTTAACCGGGATATGCGCCGCGATGATCATCAGTTTATTGTTGTCCTGTCCCTCCTGAAGCTCGGCTTTAAGCCAGTCGATCCGGGTCTGGTCAAGGCAACCAGCGTAATATACTGTCGTTTGATCGTCAACACCGCCCTTGCAAGTATCATCGAGTACAATAATCTTGATCGGGATATTCGGCTTCGGCTGGAAGCTGTAACTGGCAAAACCTGCTCCATGAGCGGGATCGACCAGGTTGAAACCATGACCAACCGGGTTCGACGTGGTCGTGAAAAATTCAGCGATCCAATTCTCGCTGGTGGAAGTAGCCGAAACAAGTGAACGGCGGTTGGCATCGGCAACAACGGTTGGCGGTATTGGAAAGTCAGCCACCGAACCTGCTTTGATGATATCTCCGTAAAATGTTGAGCCGTCAACCACGCCCATGTAGAAACCGGTTTCGCGAATGCCGGCATACGTGGGAGGGCAATTTGTGGAGCAGGTCATGACTTCCGAGCCGATATGGGCGGACAGGCTCTTTTCAAATTCATAGTATGTGCCCACGAAGAACTGATCGTGGTTGCCAAGGACCTGGTACCAGGGGATGGTCTTGTCCAGCCCGGCAGCCTTGAAAGGTTTCTGATAATCGATCGTCTTGGCGCCTGCATGGGCGCCGGAGCTGGGGATGATCATCTTGCCGTCCAGAACATCAATATACCATCTCAACTCGTTGTACTGAGTATTGTTGACGGTATCGCCCAGAGAGATTCCAAAATCCAACGGGGTTTTTTTATGTAACACGTTGATCGTCTGGACAGCGGCATCCAGGACCTGGGTTGTCGAGAGAATGACCGGCGACCAGGCAGACGACATTGGCGCGCCAAACGGTGCGTTCCAGCCGAGCCAGTTTACCTGAGCAGGGGATTCCTTGTCGGTGATATGAATATCGGTGATGGCAAAGAATGACAAAAGACGCGCCGCATTAGGGGCGCCCGCGTAAACCGGCGCAAGTTCGGTTCGCTTGACGTAAGGCAGACCGACACCCACCCGCCAACCGCTGTAACCATATTCCTCATACAGCGGTACATCCCGCGGGAGGATCCGTGGCGTATCCGCGGCAGACAGCCCCACAGGGAGGATTTGCTGTTGGGCTGTCGTGAAAACCTTATCTGATATAGGCCATGCCGTCACCGTGGGACTTGTGCTGTCACTACCGGAACATCCCGATAAAGAAAAAATTATCAGACCCATTAAAGAGACTAAACAGACCTTATTGAACGTGTACGATGGTTTCATGAAACACCTCCTTCATAAGTCTAAATATTTGTTTCTTCCTCCAGCATCTGCATTAATGGATACCGGATACCTCGTTCTTAAGGATTAGTACAGGTATAACTTGCGTCGGCATTCACATCACCGGCGCCATTGTATCTTGGATACCGGGGGTGCCGGCAGACCGGCAAGGTGCGCAGCACTGTCCCCGTTGTTTTATCGCGCTTGTTATAAACCAATTGTTCGGGCGCAATATTCTTTTCAACCCAGTTGGTTATGGCATCGAACCAGTTCACCTCTTTCAAATCCTGACCATCCCCGTGACCGCCTCCGGGCACGACAAAGAAACGGGTATGGATTCCCGGATCGGTCAGGCCCAGCCCGATGGCCAGGTTAATCATTGTAGAATAATTTCTGACATGGTCATTAAACTATGTCAGGTTGTCAGATCCATCGTGCCAGGATATCAATTTCCGGCCCGAAGCAACAAAGGCCGCCACCTTGCTTTTATCGGGCGCCGCTCCGGCAATACGGAACCCATATTGGAATATCGGGTAATCATGATCCAGCTTGAATGATTGTTGTTTGGACAATTCGCTAAACCATGCCGGGTCTCCCGTCGCCAGCACGGCATTCCCGCCGCCCAGCACACCGAAAATCAAAACATGCGGATACCAGTCCGCCCAATTATAGCCCGAATAGACCGTCATGCCACCCGCGAGTTTTATATCGGACGTTACGTCTTTTACGGTCTGCACCTGTTGGACGGTCAAACAGACGGCAGGATCGGGATCCGCGGTAGGCTGACCACACTGCAACGTGGTGACATCGAAATGACAGGCGGATTGATTGGCAATCATCCCGTCGGTGACACCGTCGAGCGCATCGCACGCGGTAATCGAAGATGTGGTAACAGCTTTCCACTGTGCTTCGGAGGGCATATCCGGTGTTTTATTCCGGGAGCCTAAATTGAGCAAGGCAACCGTTTGTCCCGTAATATCCATACCCATGCAGCCTGACACGATGCCGTCATATTCTTCAGGCCAGTGATCGGCGGCAATGTAAGCATTGCGGCCACCGTTGGAACAACCATTAAAGTAAGTGTGCATTGGAGATGTCCCGTAGATTTTTCTGATGATGGCCTTGGCGAACTCACGGGTAGTGCTTAATGCCGCATAGGCATAATCTTCGGCTGATGCGACACCATCGAGTGTTCCATTTGCCCAGACAAGTGGCGCCGCCTGTGCCGGCACTGATGAACGATTTCCGCCATTAGATGCGGCATAAACCGAAAGCCCGTCTTTCAAAGCTATATTGACATCAGTTATTGCACCAGTCACTGCATCAGTTGTAATTGCCGAAGTGATTTTCCCATCGAGGCCGCCACCGCCTTGCTGCCACAGCCTGCCGGACCAGTTCTGGGGCACATCGACTTCCATGTCCAGATATGGCGCCCGGGTTGCATTCACCTGACAGAAAGCAGGATTGCCGTCTGATGCTTCAAACCATTTGGTCGATGTAATGGTAACGTTATTGATCGTTTTTCCAGCCAAATCAGTACAGGTTGTCGCGAGTGGTACGGACAGCGTTGATGAATTGCCTGCGCATCCGGCAATCATTGTCAGGACAAGAATCAGGAACAGCGACCATGCGACGGATTTTCTTTTCATATTCATAATCTTCCTTGGATAATCAGTGCTGCCATGTCAAAAACTTTGTGGCCTTGTAACGCCGGAGGCCGAGCCTGCAAATACTTAGCGAAGGCCGCCCTTTCCAGGCCCCCGCCGCAAAGACGGTCAGAACGCAGGAGCCGTGGCCGGCAGCGACGTGGAATCGATGCCTTCGCACAATGCGTTGTCCACGGTCAGATTACCCTGTGCGTCAAGCTTCACCGTCCAGATCGTGTCGTAATCGGTCTGCGGCCAGGGGAACGCCGTTGGTGGGACGGTGACGCCATAGCTCTGAAGAAGATACGTTATGAGCGGTGGATAGTGTTCGTGTTCCCACGCCAGCAGAACGGTTTGATTGGAGAGATTAGCGCCGGCAAGGTTCGTAAATAAAAATTCACTGGTGGCTTTGGCTACGGTCGGATCGGTCGCCGTGCTGATATAGAAGCTCGATACCAGATAATAGGGCAAATTATTGGCGATTGCGTAGGGCAGTACCGTTAAGGACGGCCTGACGTAGGAAACACTGAAGTCAGCCGCCAGAGAGAATGACTGCGCGGGGTCGATGGAATAAACCACGGTGGGAGCGGGTTGGCCCCGCAAAGCGTCGGGCAGAACGTTGGGAAGGGATAAAGCACGCCATTGCCCCGCGCCTACAAAGTTGCCGTCTTCAAAACTGCTTGTCGGATGCGCCTCCGCGTGACGGATCAGGTAAACCGTTTGGTTTGTGTTCGCTCCCGTCGGAATTTTGACGCCGTTAACCCCATCGGTCAATGTGTAGCTGAAATAGTCCTGCTGTGTGCAGGAAACGCTGACTATTGGCGGCGGTGGCAGTACGGGATAGGTGACAGGCGGATTCAGTTTACTGTCGAAGGCAGTCAGGCTGGCAACACCCTCCGGCGTGACGGAGATCACATAGACATAATTTGTACCCATGTAGGCCGCGGGAAGAATCAGGTTATACCCCATGGCCGTATTGATATTTGAAAGCAGGTCGCTGATGGTTTCCCACGGCGCGGAGAAGACATAAAAACCCGGGACGTTTGCGTTGATGATACCGGTTACCAGGGTAACATTGTTGTTATGCGCGTCGTTGAAGGCCAGACCCTGGGCGCCGGGGAGGTATGGATCGGGCTCGATAACTCCGTCCGGCACGTCACCCGGCGCATACGCCGTATTGATCGGGTAGCTGTAGGCGGTCGTGCCTTGTACTGTGATCCGGTTGAGAAGGGCAAACTGCTGGATGAACCCGATTGCCGCCATATCGGGGTAATGGTTCGCGGTCTGCAAATGCGTCATCGGTTCGAGCGCGTAAATACCGGTTACGTTGTTTGTCCCCAGCAGATGCGTTTTCAGGTACGTGGCCATGAGGAGCGAGCGCTGTAAACCCTGATTGGTGAGGTTTGCCTTGTCTGGACTTACGTCACCGGGTGTCTGATACGCCAAATCCGGGCTTACCACAAAGATCAGATTGATGTTGTCGGCGCTAAGCGCAGAGTTATGATTGGAACCTGAACTGCTTGCGCATCCGGCGAGCAGTGTCAGGGCAATAATCAGAAACAACGACCATACAAAGGATGTTCTTTTCATAATCATAATCCTCCTTGTTTATGCCCGTTAATAGGAGTTCACACAATCGATTAAGCCTTGTTCGTCCATATGACCTATGCCGCACCAGTAAACCGGCCAGGTCTTATCGGTAATGGGATTAAAAGTACCGGTAACGGGAATAGTATAATTATGTCCGGAAAAATAGTGCTCTCTGTAAAGGTGCTGTTTTGCATTTTCCGCGGCGAGCTCCGGATAAAGTTGCAACAAAGAATCATTCAGAATATCCTGCATGAGATACGCCGTCGAAAAGGTATAATAACTGTTGAACTGTTCGGGGTTGACAGCGAGGTCATAGTTCAGCGACCTGTAGTCGACGGCCTTGAAAGTATTGCCGGAAACCGTGAAGATCTTAAAAGCGGGGTTATTGCCGAAATACGGAGCTATGCCGGGCGTTGTATCAGCCGGAATACCGGGTGACACGATGCGATATTCGTCCATATGCGTATGCGCGGTAAACATCTGAGTTATAAGGCCAGGATACTTGGAAAGTATTTGCATAAAATGTAATTGATAGTCCTGATTCCACATCATTATGGCGGTTGTAATGTGACCGTTGTCATCGACATTCTGGGCGGTTGAATATTTATCCGCCCCGGGAGGGATATGCATTAAGAGCCATACTTTTTTATTGTCTGCATTAGCTTGCGCGAGGGTTAAATCAAACCAGGCAAGTTCAGCGTTTGCGGCGACCGCTTCGACGTTGCCAAAATCATAGTTAAACATGACCGTATTGAGTCCTATCACCGTCAAATCTGTTCCGGGTAGATCCGCGGAATAATATCCCCCGGTCGTGAAGGTATCAATAAATGTCTGATGATCTACAATGCCATTCAAAAAATTTGTGTAATAAAGTTCCGCCGTACGGGAAAGAAAATCGGCCTCCGGCAGAGCGCCTATATATGAATCGCTGTTTCCGACGACGAACATGACGGGAATGTCTCCGGCAGACGATCTTACCTGCTCCATAAAAAAGGCAACCGTTTTTATGGCAAAGTCCTTCATGGCGGCAACGGCCACAGGATCGGCCAGAATGGCTTCATCATCCGGAACCGGCACGCCGAGGTTCCCGTAATACAGTTCGAAAAAAGTTTTCGGAAAGTTATGCCCGATAATGTCTCCGGTAAAAATAATAAGCGGACTCGCTCCCAAGTTCCGCCTGATGCCGGAGAGCGCCAGCGCAAGCAGGGGGTAGTTGGTATCGGCGCCCCAAACCGCAGGCGCTGTCACACCCGAAGCCTGGAAAATACCCGCCCACTGGTCGGCATTCGCCGCAACCAGCTCCGGGAAAAGCTTCGGGGCATAAAAAGGATTGAAGTGAACATCCGAAAAAACAACCACGGTGAAGTTGTTACTAGTGTTGGCGCCGTTGCCGCTGCCGCACCCGAAGATCAGGCAGAGGCTTGCCAATATAAGAAATAATCCGTTGCGGGAAATTTTTAACATAATATTCTCCTCTTGTATGCCTCGCTAAATTATCTGCCCATGTTCACGGGAACAGTACCTGCAAATAAGCCTTCATCGCCGGACTCAATTGCTTGTAAAGCATCGCGTTGTACGACGCGTTGTACGGAACGGGGTTGGCTACTCCCGACAGATCCACATACATGATGGTCGGATCTGTGTTGGTATTTCCGGGAGGGAATTGCGGACCTGCCTGGGGCCGGGTCGGATCCATGCTGGGGAGGTTTATAACAGGAATGCCCGTGGTAATCGTGGCAGGATTCGGATTATTTAATCTGGCATCACTCTGGGTTATTTGATACGTCGCAATCGCATATTTGCGCGATGTTGCCGCGGGTGTTCCCGCTTTCACCGCCGGGTCGACATTAATCGTCTTGATGGATATTGTATAGTCGCTGTTGAGATAGATTTCAAACGTGCGGAGTTGCTGAGGCCAATCCCTCAGGGATGATGTTTCCACCTGCCAGAAGCCGTATTCGGGATGTGCCGGATCGGGAGATATAAATGCTTTAACGGTATTGAGATGACGATGTCCGGCTATCCACATGAGAAGATTCGGCGTGTTTTGGAGAGTGCTAACCAGTTCCGCCAAAGTTACGGCATTATCAGTAGTGGCTATGGGAGCCGTCCACCAATTATCACCGGGAACGGTCGCGGGGTAAGCAGTCCTGTCACCGAGCCACCATTCGGTCTCGTCGCCGATTTTTACAACAGCGATCGGGATGTGCGCCGCGATAACCATGAGTTGATTGGCCGCCTGACCCGCCGCCAGTTCCGCTTTAAGCCAGGCCCAGCGGTTGGCGTCAAGAAAACCATGGCCGTGAATATCCTTGGAACCGTCGGTTTCCGACTGAGTGTCGTCAAGCACGATAACCTTGATCGGTATATTCGATTTCGGCAGGAAACTGTAACAGGCAAACCCGCTTACCTGCGTGGGATTGACCAGGTTAAAACCGTGACCGGCCGGATTTGTGGATGTATTAAAAAATTCGCTGATCCACTCCGCTCTGCGAAGCGAGCGGCGATTTATATCGGCGGTAATTACCGGAGGGGTTTCGAGACCGGGGTCTCCGACCATACCGGCATGGATAATTTCTCCTAAAGGAGTTAATCCGTTAAGCAGTCCCTGGTAATACTGCTGTCCCACAATCATGTTGTCCATATTGAAAATGACAGGGAATGTAAGCGGAGGAATAAGGGGGACTAATACATCCGCCCGGGACCAGACCGTGCCGCTGATATATGAATCCCGGATACCAATAGACGGGTCGGCATCGACGGGAAACGAACCGATGTAGAAGTGGTCGTGGTTGCCCATAGCCTGATACCAGGGAATCGATGAGTCGAGACCCGCGGCCTTATAGGGTTTCTGATAATCGATATTTCCGGCTCCGAGATGATCGCCGGAACTTGGCTCTATGACCTTGCCGTCAATGACGTCGATATACCACCTCAGTTCGTTGTACGACGTATTGTTGCAGGTGTCGCCCAGCGAGATGCCGAAATCAAAGGCGGTCGTCTTGTGCAGGGCGTTTACCGTCTGAATGGCAGCGTCCAGGACTTGCGTTGTATACATCATTACCGGCGAGTAGATGGAAGTGTTGTTCCCGGAGTTTGCCGGATCAAATTGCTGGAGGTAAATCAACTGGTTCGGCGATTCCTTGTCAGTGATATGGATATCGGTTATGGTAAAGAAAGTCAGGAGTTTTGCTTTTGGAGGAAGCGTTGGAACGACATAACCATCAGGCATGATGCCGTAGGTTGCTGAATCGGTCCGCGGCTCTACCGGGAGCGCCGCTCCGAAGTGCCAGATGCCATAGCCCCATCCATCATATTGTGAAACCTGGGAAAGTCTTGCCGTATCAGGCGTGAAGTACATGGAAAATGAAAGCATCCTCTGATCCGTTTTCTGAACATCGGAATCAATCGGATATCCCTGGACTTCACTATCGTTGCTGCTTGAGCATCCCGACAGAGAAAAAATCAGTACGCCTGTTAAAAAGACTAAACAGAATTTTTTGAACTCATAAAATGATTTCATGAAGCCCTTCCTTCAGGTTTGATTACTAAAGTTAATTATATTCGCTCCTGAGAAATAAGCAATGAAAGAAAATATTCTATTTCTCACAACTTTTTCTCCTCCAATCTAACTGCCACTAAGCACAGCGTAACAGGGACTGCGCCGAATCGGCCCAAAGCCAGACCATTTGAAAATGAGGCTGAAGGTTTCTACGATATTCAATCACCGTTACCACATGATTTGTGAGGCTGCCGGGGAAACCGCAACTGGAGGAGGGAAGAACCGTACGGTTTCCCCGGCGCCCTTACCGAGGGTAGCAATCATTACCGGATAAGTGTGGGGCTATACGCAGTGGCCTGTCGCGATGAAACACTCTATCGAAACAGGCCGCCTGCGTCCGTTCAGAGAATCAGCAAGTGAATGCCTCGGTGCTGCTTACTTTTTCATTTTCGTAAATTTCGATCCTTCTATCGTCGCGCCGGCCATCAGCCCTTTCTGGCTGAAGACAAACCCGACAACCGGCTGCTTGAATTTCAGCGTGCTTAAGGATTCATCAGCGCCGATATTGACCACGGTTACCTTGGCATCTACGCCTGCTCTCCAGTTTTTGCTGTTACGGAATTTCTGCAAGACCTTATCGCTCATGAAAACAAGGATGATGTCCTTCTCCTGGGCGCCGATCTGAGCTCCGAAAGATGCGGAAGCAATATTATAGTAGGCAACCGTTTTCCCGCCGATCTTTAAAGCGCCCTCGCCATATTCGGCGCCAACCACGAGCCCTCCCTGTATAACCTTGGGGATGATGAGAACTCCCTTGGAGGCATTTAGAAACTCCTGCGCCCCCTTCACTTCCTTGACAAATCGATCGAGGGAGGCAGTGACGCCGGCATCAATCTCACCTGCCGTGGCGGCGTAAGAGGAAACCGGGAGGGTTCCTATCATCAAGGCCATACACGCGACGAAAAATAATTTAACTCCAGCTTGTTTCATTTTTTCTCCTTTTTTTTATTCTGCAAAGTTTGATAAATTCAAGCGATTCCTCGCTCACTAAACGCAATCGAAACTATCCGCGCAAGCCACGGAAAATTTTCCATTCTCAGGGAACAATAATATTATTTCGTATTATGCCCGCCGCCAAATTCAAATCCGCCCTGTGAGCAGCAGGATGAGCAAAATCAGCAGAACCAGCCCAACGCCACCGCTGGGATATATTCCCCAGCTCTTCGAGTGAGGCCAGGTAGGCAGTACGCCAACGAGGGCAAGAACTAAGATAACAATCAGTATCGTAACCATGTTTTTTCTCCTTCATCATGATGTGCGATCTTTTTAATGATCTTTATCCAATTTAGCCGCGGCTTCCGTCGTAGAGACTGTTTTGCTCATAAAAAACAGTTTGACAATGCCCCAGGCAATCAACAAGAAGACAAACATGGCTAACAAAGTGGTCCATTCAAAAATACCGCTTTCGACCTTCGATGCCTGGAAGACCTTGAGAAACGGCGCGGCAAAAGGATAACTGATCGCGTAAATAAAGCTGCTAAAACCAGCTTGCGGATTGGCGGCAAGCAGCTTTAAGACAAATCGAAACGCCAAAAGCACTTCGATGAGACCTAGAATATACCAGACAACCTGAGTGCCTCGGTATATCGGCTTAGTGGTGGGTGAACTGTAGGATGAGTCCATATATTTTCATCTCCATTTTATTTAATTTGTTGAAAATCCGTGGCAACCCCATGCGCTTCCTTGAAATGACCTTCCTTCGCATGATAAGAAGGATCATACAATGATAACAGCAAGTATCTTGCCAAGATTCGCAGGCGAATCAGAAGTCTGGATTGATCCTTTAATAACAAGTTGTTAAATTAAAAAAAGAGAAGGGTGACAAGGGCATAAAATGATTCGTTTGGCCTCAATATCTGGTGGAACCTCAGCATCTTGAGGGATACCATGATTTAACGGGTATCCAATATCGTAAGCGATAAACAGCATCTAACCGCTAATCTATCCTTGACCTGCATGTCCGTTGTTGATTATACTTCTCCATCAAAAGCAATGCCTTATGAAGTCTCTGCTCTGAAAGGAAACCAGGATGAAAATTTTGTCTGTGGCGGCTTTAATCATTTCGATCTCATTGATCGGTTGCTCCGTTGGATTTATAAACAAGGAAACTACCCTGCAGGAACAACCTTTTGCGGTTGAAACGATGCGTGGAAATGTAAGGGCGGCAACTCGTTGCGTTGATCGCTATTGGCGTAAATCCGTTTTGCCGGCGGGGGCATGGTGGAAAATGAATCCTGAATCTCTTCCCATATTGGCTTCCGGGATTGGCATTGGCGGAGAGGACCCGCCCGTAAGTCTGGTCATGGACTTTAACGAAGTGGATGGAAAGACGATCTCCCGCGCATATATGCATCACAGCATTTCGACGAAAGATGAGCGGCGGGAGGTTGCCCTTCAGTCACTGGCTGCTTGTCGTGACAGCACCCGGAATTGTTATAACAACGTAAAAGCAATTGTTTTGAAGAACGGGAAGATCATAGAGGGGCGAATAATAAGTATTGATCATGATGTATTAAAGGTTCGTACAAAAGAAGGAAGAATTTTATCATATTCTTTTATGAACGATGTTAAGAAATACATCATGAAATAATGGCATCATGGTTCTTTCAGCTTCAGTACGACTTCCGTCACGCCGTCCGGAACCGCGTGAGTTGTAAACCCAAACCGTCTGAAGACATTGAGCATGCTCTCATTCTCGGTAAGAACATCCGCCCGGATATCCTCAAGACCTCTTTCGCGGCCTATTCCGATGAGCATCTCGACAAGTTTCGACCCAAGATGTTTGCCCTGAAACCTGTCCTGTACGAGAACGGCCAATTCGCCGGACGTCAGGCCCTGATTCATAATAAGCCGCGCAACCCCTATCATGCTTTTTCGCCCGTTTTCCTCCACCTCTGCAACGATCGCCATGTGCCGGTCATAGTCAATATTACAGAAAAGGATAAGCCACTCATGGGATATATTTTTGAAAATGGAAAAAAACCTGGTCCTCAATGTTTGTGCGGATAACGAAGAAAGCATCTCGTGCTCAGCCGGTTCGTCTTCAGGCCGTATGGGCCTCAGAATTACGTTGGCGCCATCCGACAGTTGCCAGGGTGTGATGTACCTGGTGGGATAGGGAGCAATAATTAAGTGCGGATAGGTTGAGCGACAGGTATCGGCATAATTCCGGTCAATGATGATTCGTGCATCAAGAGCGGAGGCTTTGCCATTGGATATGGCCAGTGGATTGATGTCGATTTCAGCGATTTCAGGAAAATCGACGATCAGATTGGAAAAATTAACAAGGATTTCTTCGAGTCCTTCAAAATCCGCCGCCGGTTTGCCTCGAAAGCCCTGGAGCATTTTATATACTCTGGTCTCCTGCATCAGCATCTTCGCCAGGGACTGATTGAGCGGGGGGAGCCCGATCGAAAAATCTTTTATAAACTCCGCTGTCGTTCCCCCCATGCCAAAGAGGATGACGGTACCGAAATCCCTGTCTTTTTTGGCCCCCAAAATAAGCTCGTAGTCAACATCCGTGAACATCTTTTCTACAGCCACACCCGTTATGACGGCCGCCGGAGCGTGTTGTTTTACATTTTGCATTAACTTCTCATAAGCGTTCTTCAAGGCTGCACTGGAATCGATTCCCATGATCACGCCCCCCACATCACTTTTGTGAGAGATGTCCGGTGACACGACCTTGATCACAACCGGATAACCCGCTTTTTCCGCAAGGCCTACCGCTGCTTTCGAATCTCCGGCGACCTGTACCATCGTGACCGGAATATGGTAGGTCGCGAGAAATTCCTTGGACTCTTCCTCGTTGAGAAGGGTTCGTCCTTCCTTGAGGGACATCCGGATAAGTTCTTTGAGATGATTTATCGACGGCTCTTTATGCGGCGGCAACTCGTCAGGAATCTCGTAGAGCGAGTCGAGATGTCTCTTGTACCGGCACATATTCACATACGTTCTGACAGCCTCTTCCGGAGTGTCGTATTGAGGAATGCTGTTCTCAACAAAAATATTTCTACCTTCCTTGACGGAATCCCCCCCATCCACGTTGTAATAACCGGCTTTAAGGCTTTTTTAGCGATATCGGCCACCGCTTGCGCAAGCTTTGTCGAAGGGGCGGAGTCCAGAGGCACGTAAATGACGAGCACTCCGTCCACCCCGGGGTCATCGAGGCAGATGCTGAGAGCCTTCGTAAACCTTTCAACGGTCGCGTCTCCAAGCAGGTCAACCGGGTTGGCCTTGCTCCAGAAGGGCGGCAAAAATGCATTGAACTGCTTCATGCTGTCATCAGAAATTCCCGCCAGTTCTCCACCCAGTGAGATAAGAGCGTCCGTGGCCATCACACCAGGCCCGCCGGCGGAAGTTATGATGGCCAGCCTCGGACCTGCCGGTAACTTCTTCGAATCAAGAACTTTGGCGGCATCAAAGAGTTCTTCGATCTCCCCTACCCTTACAACACCGGCCCGTCTGAAGGCTGCTTCATAGATCGCGTCGTCCCCGGCCATAGCGCCGGTGTGGGAACTGGCCGCCCTTGCGCTCTCGGCAAATCTGCCGGGCTTTACAATAATAATGGGCTTCCGGCTGGCGAACGCCCTTGCCGCACTCATGAACTTTCGCGCATCGCCCACACTTTCCATATAGATCAGGATACTCTTGGTGGCCGGGTCATCGCCCAGATAATCGATCATATCACCGAAGTCGATATCGATCATGGAGCCCAGTGATGCAAACAGGCTAAAGCCTATTTCGGCACTGACCGCCCAATCCAGTATCGCGCTGCCGAGGGCGCCACTCTGAGAAATGAAGGCGATGTTTCCCGCTGGAGGATTGCCCCGGAGAAATGTCGCGTTTAAGCCCCGTTCAGGTCTCACAAAACCAATACAGTTTGGTCCCATAATCCGCATGCCATATTTATTCCTGATGCGATCGATTTCGTTTTCCAGTTGGATGCCTTCTTCGCCGATTTCCCTGAATCCGGCTGAGATGATGACAGCCCCCGCAACGCCTGCATTACCGCATTCCTCAAGCACGCCCGGCACCGAGCGGGCAGGAGTTGCCACCACGGCCAGTTCCACATGCTCGGGCACGGCTGTGATTCTGGGATAGCTATCCAAATTGAATAACTTATCCGCATGAGGGTTGACCGGAAATATTTTCCGATCTTTTGACTGAAGCAGGTTTTTAAGGATGATCTGCCCGACGGCGCCATCCTTCTCGGTTGCGCCAATCAGGGCTATTGTTTTTGGATCAAACATCACTTGGATGCGACTCATTTTGCTGTTCTCCTTTGCGATCACCTCTTTGGACTCTCTCATTTTACGGCATCGAAGGCCTTTTTCAATTTTTCCTCCACTTCGTCCGATACTTTCTGAAGTGACGCATTATCAATGATCTGCATGGCAACCGTCGGTCGGATAAACGATAGCACCGTCTTGCCGCCTTTTTCATAAACAATAACATTGCAGGGGAGCATGAGTCCGATGTTTTCCTCGGCAAGGATCGATTGATAGGCATTCGCAGGATTGCAGGCGCCCAGAATCATGTATTTGCTCATATCAATGCCCAGCTTTTCCTTCATTATTCCCTGGACATCAATTTCCGTCAGTACACCGAATCCTTCTTTTTTCAGGGCATCTTTCACCCGCTTAATGGCTGTTCCATAAGGAATATTCAGATCCTTTGTGAAACCGTAATTAACCATGTCTCTCCTCCCTTCATGCCTGCCAGTTTGCATCAGCTTGTAATCCGCCGGATCTGCATGGACCTCTTCCTTCATCGGATTACGTTTAAACGTAACCATTTTGTAAATGTGGTATGGATTCAAATAAAAACATTTTCAGAAACCACCCGTTTACGGGACAGGGAATGAGTGTTCATTTCACATGCCCGTTTCCCGTGGATCGCGCAGGTTGTGTTCGGACGACATCTCCAAGAGGGCGATGAATCGCGGTTTGTATTCTACTCTTGGCACATCGTTTGCGGTCGTCTGGTTAAAAAATCCCTCTATGTTAGCCTGAAGCTGCTGCCATCCTTGATCCGAATTTTGTTGATCCATGCTTATTACCTCCCGTTCTTAAAAGAAGATGATTTGTGTTTCCGGTATATCTTCGGTCTTTGCTCTTACCGCACCAGTCTGGTTGCGATTTCCGTATGGAATAACAACAGCAAATAGTCTGCCAAAAAACGAAGAAGAATCAGAAGATTGGATTCATCCTTAATAACAATGGATTGCATAAACAAGAAAGAGTAATCTTCCCACAATAAAATCATTCATTTGGCCTCAGCATTTAGCGGGTCCTCAATATATTGAGGGATACTTTGAAAGAAGGTGGGTCGTCTAATCCGGTTCTTTTATCTCTGGCGGGCCTATTCCCGAGCTTATTAAATAACAGAGCGCTGTTGTCCCTATGGAGATCTGAGTTCATGTATATCTTAAAATTAATCGGCAGCCCCTCAATAACTTGAGGGGCTGCCGATTCCATATAATCCATTGAATACCTGTTTATTCCTTCTGTTTTTCAAGATCCTTTTCCGGCGGTTTAATCTTTTTTTTGTCCGCGGGTTGACGGAGCTTCTCCGGCTGATTCGGTTTTACCGGGACCACGCGCGCAGGCCGGTTGGCCGGCTGGTCAGGCCGGGCAGGTTTTACAGGGATGACCCGCGCCGGTCGCGCAGGTTGCGAGGGCCTTTCCTGTTGACCTGATTTTACCGGGACCACGCGCTCAGGCCGGTTGGCCGGCTTGTCAGGTCGGGCAGGTTTTGCAGGGATTACGCGCTCCGGTCGTACAGGTTGCGAGGGCCTTTCCTGTTGATTCGCTTTTACCGGGACCACGCGCTCAGGCCGGTTGGCCGGCTTGTCAGGCCGGACAGGTTTTGCAGGGATTACCCGCTCCGGTCGTACAGGTTGCGAGGGCCTTTCCTGTTGACCTGATTTTACCGGGACCACGCGCTCAGGCCGGTTGGCCGGCTTGTCAGGCCGGACAGGTTTTGCAGGGATTACCCGCTCCGGTCGTACAGGTTGTGCGGGCTTTCCGCCGTTTTTGATTTCCCTCTGCTGAAGTTTTATTTCCGGTTTAGGTCGGTTCACATCTTTGGCCGGTACGATATAATTTGTGCTTTTGGGCGCTTCGATACGGGCTTCGCGGTTGACCTTTCCTGGCTTAAGACGCTTAACTTGTTTCTGGATTACAACCGCGTTTACTTTCCTGCCCTTCTGAATGGCGGGTGCGTTTTTCTCGATTCGGTTGATCACCGTATTGTGGGGCTTCTCTTTTGTCGCTATGTTTGTGAAGTTGTGCCGTTGTTTGTTCGTCGTGTAATTGTTGATCACGGTATTATTGACAACCGGCGCCGCACGATAGTTGTTGACGATCGTGGTGGCGTTGATATTGGTTACCCGGACATTCCTGTAATTATTCACCCGGTAGAAATTGTCCCGGGGAACGACGACCGCATGTCCTGCATAGGCATATTTCCCGACGTTGATGTTGGTCCGGGAGATGTTGCCGGTTACGACCGCCTGATGAGGGCCTCCCCAGTTGCGGTGGCTGTAATACGTCTCGCGCGGCGCCAGAGGCACCCATCCCACATGGGTGTCATGGGAAATCCAGGAAACCCTTCCGGGGGACCAGAAGAAACCGATGTCCAGAAGGGGAAGGCCCACGCGTACTCGCACCACCGGCGGCGCCCAGTACCAGGAATTCCGCGTGTAGATCCAGTTGCCGTAATGGTGAGTGACGTAACCGAAAGGCTCCGCGGGGATCCACACCTGGTCTCCATTCCAGTCGGTCCAGCGACCCGCGGTGAAGGGCGACCATCCCGCGGCTACCGCAGTCGGCCGCCAGAAGCGGCGTGATGAACCTTCATAGGGGACGCTTTCCCATCTACCGTTCTCTTCCAGCGCATACGCCTCATCCTGGAGGCTGAGGGGCAGATATTCGATCGATCTTCCCCTTACCCTGGCTTTTGCCACCCAGAAGTTTTCACGGTCCCTGTTCCAGCGGTTCCAGTCGGGATCGAAAGTTCCGTCGCCTGAGGACACTTGCTGCGAGTCGGCAAGGATTGACGGAGAGCCGGTCGCCACGTCGTATCGGGCATTAGTCGCCGCGTGGACAAAACTGACTGTCCCCTTCACCGCGATGACTTCGACCGAGTTTTCACCTGCGTAAAAATCGAAGACCGTTCCGGGGTAAGCCATGACATACCCATAGGGACTTGTGGCTTTGATGACCGCTTTGGAACCTTTGTTATAGAACCGGGATACGCCTTGAGCCAGGTCAATTTCAGACAGGTTCGTATCCAGCGCGATAAACTGGATTTGCGTGCTGTTCCCGACCCTGATCCAGGTCCCATTGGGGATAATCATTTCCGCCATCCCCTGTTTTCCTGAGAAGAGGGCATCCTCTGTCCCAAAGGGTGCGTCTTTGACCATGTTCACCCAGTCCTTCTCCTCAGGAACATAACGGAGCAGATCCCCTTCGATATAATATACGCGACCGACAATGATGGCTGGCGCGTTTGCAGCCGAAGCCTGCGAAACGATTGCCAGCGTTGCAAGAAAACAACAGACCATCCATTTCATCCATTTCTTCATATGTTTCTCCTTGGCCAAATTCAAAGCAAAGAATTCATGGTGATTTCACAAATCATAACTGCAAGGGACTTGCCAACAAACTAAAGACCATCAGCATGTTCCCGCAAGAGTGTGTCAGACGGACCCGTCCGGTCTATGTTTCCGACAACGACCCGGCATAGTGTTTTCGAACCTTCACGGCGATCTGACGATCCGTCATCTTGTCTGCTGTTTCAATGCCTGCAATGCGTTCACCGAGGCTCTTTTTTTCAAGACGTTTTTTCAGTTCATCCTTTGCCTCGCCGGGACCAAATATCAGAATAGACTCAGCATCGCTAATAGACGCAATGACCTCATCATAGTAAATGTTGAGATGTGCCGTAAGACTCCTCTGGCGGCTGTCATCCGCAAGCATCTGCTGCGATTCACAGGGCCCTTTAAGAGGTGAACCGCCGGAACGCCGTGGCTGTGTTTCGACATTGGATATGGTCAGACCTATTGCTTCCCCTTTGTCCGTAAGCGTTACGACAACAGCCTTCCTGTGGTCTATCCACAGGCCTGCTTTTGTTTTCATCGAGAACCTCCTTATATCTTTAACTGCAAATTAATGCGACGGGAATCCAGCATTAATGTTTTCAGTCTCTTCAGTGTTTCATGTTTTTCATATTATCCGCTGGTTTTTCAGTGCCCGGGTTTTTCGGAACCGGTTTATGCATCATCTTCTTTCCGTGCTTCTTCTCACCCGTCTTCATCATGTACTTCTGATGCATGTTCCTAAACTGTTCATCCGTCAAAATAGCGCGCATATCTTTCATGCATTTCAGCATCTCTAAATGTTGGGTGGTTTTTATATCTTCAATTTTCTTAACCGCGGAGGTGGCTTTCTCCAGATCAAAATCTTTCACTTCCACGATTTCCATAAGTTCGATTTCTGCAAGTTTCAGATCGGCTTTGGATCTGATTTGCTTCTTTTGCATTTCCCTGTGCAAAGGCTTCATTTTCATCATCTGATCATCGGCAAGCCCCATCTTATCTGCGTGTTCCATGTACATCATATCGCTGCCCATCCTGTCCATATTGCCCATTTCCATCATTTGTCCACGCCCTTCCGTACAAGCCTTCATGGGCATATCCTTCATCTGTGAAAAAGCGGGCACGGCAAGAACAACCGTCAGCAACAATGACATTAATATTTTTTTCATGATCTCCTCCTGTTTTGTTGGTTTAATTTCATTCCTCTTATAAAGAGAACCTCCGTTTTTATGAATCAACCACTTCGCAGCAAGCTGCTGAGAATTAACGCGCGTCCCGCAACAGCGGGATTAAAGGCCGGGATAGTCCGTATAGCCTTTTGATCCGGGTGTATAAAAAGTATTCTCATCCCAGCCCGCCCAGTCCGCCCCGCGACGAATGCGCTCTACAAGATCAGGATTTGATATGAAGGGCTTACCAAAAGCGACCGCATCGGCAAGCCCCTGTTCCAGAATGTGGTTGCCACTGTCGCGATTGAAACGACCGTTGATGACCATTGTGCCTTTGAAAAGTGGGCGAAAGTGTTTTGCGATATCCTGCACGGCATAAGGCACCTGATCCACAGGCACCATGGGTTCAACAAGATGAGCATAAGCAAGATCCGGGTAATTATTTAATCGCTGCACGATATATTCAAAGGTGGGAATGGTCTCCCGGTCAATCGTGATGCCGAAAAAACCATGCGCCGAGGGATTCAACCGGATTCCTACTCTTCCCCATCCGATTGCTCCGCCAACGGCATCCAGTGTCTCAAAGAAAAAGCGTGCCTTATTTTCATGACTGCCGCCGTATTCATCCACACGTATATTGGAACAGTTGGTAAAGAACTGATGAAAAAGATACCCGTTGGCGGAATGGATTTCCACACCGTCGAACCCGGCGGCTATTGCATTTTCAGCCGCCTTTTGGAAGTCCCCGGTAATGCCGTGTATTTCGCTCACGGTTAAAGCATGCGGCGTTACGGTGTCTTTAAAACCATCTTTCGTAAAAGATTTGTCTCCGGGATTTATTGCGGATGGCGCCACCGGTAACGCGCCGCCATGAAAATCCGGATGGGACATCCGGCCGCAGTGCCAGAGTTGACAGAAGATGTGTCCATTCTTGTCATGCACGGCCCGGGTAACCTGCCTCCAGCCTTCTACCTGGGCATTACTGTAAATACCCGGGGTATTGATATAACCAACTGCCTGTTTTGAAATCTGGGACCCCTCGCTGATGAGCAGTCCGGCTGCGGCCCGCTGTGCATAGTATTCTGCGATGAGCGGTGTTGCAACGTTTTCAGGGTTGTTCGCGCGGCTTCTTGTCATCGGGGACATGAACACGCGATTGGGAAGTTCATATCGTCCAATCTTTACAGGTTTTAAAAGCGCATCGTTTGCCATTTCTTGCTCCTTTTCGATTCATGAACATAATCATTTTACTCTTTTTCATAGCTAACCTCATTTATGTTATATGAGGCTGTTAATACATGCCGGTCAGGCAAAATAGCACGGTCAAGTGAAGATTCCTGATGCCGTATCGATCCAGGGGAATCATGACAGCTTGATTTCTTTTTTGCCCGGGCTGAAATGCGACTACAACAGGGACTTCTCTAATGACAGCACCTTCACCGGCACAATGCGTACACTCGTAAGGCCCCACATTGCCATTGCCTCGGCATGTTTTACAGATCGCTCTTACCGGTACCATAACCCTGACATTTCCACCCAAAAGGGCCTGCTCACTGGAAAGAGGAACCTCTATTGTCAGATTTTGCACCGACCCGGATTTGGGATAATGGAAAGTGGAATAATTGTTCCACAGCCAATCAAATATCTCATCGAATGACGGCGTAAAACTCTGAAATGACCGAACAAGCGAGATATTATCAATATCCGTTACTTTTGTAAGGCAACGGTATGCTGATTTAATTTCATCGGCTTTCGCACGGGATGAAATGCCGGGAATTGCATAGTAACTTTTGGCCATACGCTATTTCCCCTGAAGGATTTTCAATTTCAAATAGAGTTTATTTTGAAACTCCAATTTAATGAGTCTAAAATTTCAGAAGCGCAGCGCACTGAAATTTGTTGCACGAATGATCCCGCAAAGCGGAAGGTATTCATACCCGCGATTCCGCCAGAGCTTTAATTTGTTTGTACTGACTAAGATCTGTGTAAAGATCTCCCGTATACGGATTACGCTTTGTCCGGTTGCTTGAATTTTGGCGCTTGGGTATTTAAGGATTCACAGAAATGACCTGCCTGCTACTGCGCCTTCAGGCGTTTTATCAAATCCTTCATGATGATGGCTCTTTCTTCCAGTGCATGGAGAAACTTCTTACTGTCCGTATCCGCCATTTCTCTTTCCAGATCGGGTAAATATCTTTCGAGAATCCGCAGCAGTTCTTCTTCTTCCTGAGGTGTTAGATTGATTTTTGACATGGCTGTTTCTCCTTTTTTTATGATTTTTTTAACGTTAATCATATGAGAGCAAATAACCTGCCAATAGCTGAAGGAAAGCCAAGATTTTGGATTTGTCCTTTCATAACCGGGAATTAGCTAGATAGGAGAGAATAGCAGAAAATCATGAAATGACTTGTTTGACCTCAATATTTGGTGGAGCCTCAGCATATTGAGGGATAATTCCATTGCCGAATCGATAATGATGCCAAAGCGATCAGAAGGAAGCGAAGAGGCGTATTATACACGCGTGACCTCATGTGACCTTCATGTTATCAGGTTATACGTTGAGGAAGGACGACCAGGGCATACGTCGGGTCTCGCCGCCAACAAAGGTAGCGTTTGATTTAGAATTGGTATTATTCGTGGAAGAGCAACCAACCATAAGATTTGCCGGCGGAATAAATGTTATGCAGGTTAGTATAAAAGCTTTGCGATTTATACTTACCCCGTTGCTTGTTCCTCTTTTTTTGTTTGGAATATTGACATGAGCCAAGAAGAGACTTGATCCATCCGCCCCATTTATGTCAAAGTCAAGTGGCGGCAACTATATGCGATCAGGTAAAATGGTCGGTTTGGACTTACATCTATTTTGGCATTCAGTAATCAATTGTCGAAAAAATGTAGTTATGAGGTCCATAGCAATTTGAAGGAATTTTTCTCCAAGAACAATGTATCCAAATTTATCAATAGAGAGGGTCCGTTTTTCTTGACAAAACTTTTCTATTTCTTCTGGTCTTGAATCACTATTCTTTCCGTCAGAATGAACAATGCAGTTTCTAATTCTTCTATACATGTCAATCTCTTGACTTTCAGCTTGTAACTTTGAAAAATCTATATTGCACGATTCTTCCAAATAATTGATGCAGCTTTTAATGATGTTTTTTCGTTGTTTCTTAAATTTATTGGTTGGTTCAATAAGATGTTGCATCTCTATGCAGAGTCTAGAAAGGTCAGATTCGACTGAAGACATTATGGTAGTAAAAAGCGAATATCTTTGAATCTTTGGAAAAATCTCTTCTAACTGAATAAAGTCACCAGCATACCACCCATCTGAAAATTCTTTTTCTTCTTTAGACAAGCGTGCGGATTCTTTTTCAACGCGTTTAGACAATTGGACGCGTTCACATCGTATCGCGTCTTCGGAACTTGTCAATGAAAATGAGACACCTCCATAAAGAATTTAGTGTCGCAATTGATCACTATTTTCTTGCAACGGTTTATTAATCCAGGCTGCCGCAGGTAAGGCCAATGGTTTTGGCATTTTCCCCTTGAACCGCTCTGGATGTTTTGTGAACGCATCATTCAAAACTGCCTGACGTTCTTTGATAATTTGTTCGGCGCGTCCATAATGTACATCTTCCGGCGTGAGGAATCCGATTCCGGAATGGTAATGTTCGGTATTATACCAGGCGAAAAAGCTCTGACAGAATAACCTGCTGTCTTGGAGACACCCGAACCGTTCTGGAAAATCCGGCCTGTATTTCAGCGTTTTGAAATGGGCCTCCGAATAGGGGTTGTCATTGCTCACATAAGGTCGGGAAAGACTTTTGGTGATCCCCAAATCAGCAAGCAGGAAAGCAACCGGCTTTGATGTCATACTGGGACCCCGGTCGGAATGGATGCTCAGTTGGTTTGATTTAATCCCCTGCTTCTCACAAGACTGTTCAATCAGTTTTTTTGCCAATGTTCCCAATTCTCTTTCGGCCACCATCCAGCCCACGACCCGACTTTGACAGCAAACACCGGATTTCGCAAAAAAACATTAATAACATCAAACAAAGAGTCTTTGGTTTGCCGAAAGTGTAGTGAACAATATATTGCATAAATCAATAATATCTTGCATTCATTAATAATCGTGGTAAACACGATTTATGTTTATCAAAGCAACCACCAATTCTGTCGGACAGACCTACTACCACCTCGTGGAGAGCTATCGCCTGAACGGTAAAGTCAAACACCGCACCCTGTTGTCACTGGGGAAGGCCGGTGAAGACCGCATGGATGAAGTTCTTGGCGCCATCAGCAAACACAAGGAAATTCTGACCATCGTGGAGCTGGCCAAGAGCATTGATGTGAAAGACACGTATATCCTCGGGCCGCTGTTAGTTTTGGAGCGCTTGTTTCAAAAGAGCGGCATCCATTCTATTTTAGAATCCATCAGCGCCAAACATCCAAAACTGGAATTCAATTTGCGGGGTCTTGTGTTTACCTTGGCGGCAGCTCGTTTTATGCGACCCGGCTCCAAGCTCAAAGTATTTGAATATTGGCAAAAGCGATTCTATCCGGAGATGGTGACGCAGGACATTCAGCTTCATCAGTTGTATCGGACGCTGGATTTGCTGGCGGAACATAAAGATGAAATTGAAAAAGATTTATTTTGGCGCGACCGGGATTTATTGAGCCGTGACGTGGATGTGATCTTGTATGATTTGACCACGTTACGTTTTGAAAGCACGCGGACGGATTTAGGCGATCTGCGGCAATTTGGTTACAGTAAGGAAAGACGCAGTGATTGCACCCAGGTGGTACTGGGATTACTGGTCACACCGGAGGGGATTCCAATCGGCTTTGAGGTCTATCCCGGCAACACCTTTGAAGGCAGCACCATCAAGGACATCGTGGCCAAATTGCGCGACAAGTTCAGTATTCGGCGGTTTATCTTTGTGGGAGACCGTGGTTTGTTTTCGAAAGCTAATCTGAAGGAATTACGCGGCGAAAAAAAAGCAGGCGAATTTATCGTCGGAATGAAGCTGGCGGTGTTTAAAAACCGCCATGATGAATTCTACGACATCCGACGGTACCAATGGATCAATGAAGAACTGGCGGTGTATGAAACCAGCCATGAAGCAGATCGGTGCATTATCACCTGGTCACGATCCCGTGCTGAGCGCGATCGAAAAGCACGGGAAGAGATTTTGAATAAGATTCGCAAAAAGATCTCCAAAAAGAAGATCACGGCAAAAGAGTTTGTGACCAACACGACATACCAGCGGTATGTCGTCGGCTTGAATGACAACAAGGAATTTACCCTTAACGAAAAATCGATTGCGCAAGACGCCATGCGAGACGGCTATTTCGGTGTCGTGACCAATGTCATGGACATGGATGCCCAGACGATTGTTGCAAGCTACAAAACGTTGTGGATTGTGGAAGATGCTTTTGGAGAAATTAAGGGAACGTTGCAAGCTCGTCCGATTTTTCATTGGACGGATCGGCGGATTGTGGGACATCTCACCTTGTGTTTCCTGACTTACTATTGCGAGGCGCTGATGACCCAGGCGCTTCGACAAAAGAAACTGATGCTGGAAAGCCCTGCAATTGATGAAGAGATCATTGATCAGCGTCCACTGACGGTGTTTGAAGCCATGAGAGAACTTCAGGAAGTGAGGGTCGTGCCGGTCAAGGTGCACAATACGACGATGTGGGTTCGCACGGATATTAACGGCAATGCGTTTAAGCTGTTTTCGGCAATTGGTCTTAAGCCACCTCCCAAGGTGCTACGCCTCACCAAAAGCGATAATTGCGAAAATGTAGTGGCACAAACCTGACGTGTGCCCGTAACTAACTGTTTTAGCGTAATATTATTTTTCTTGCTGTCAAACTCGGGAATAACCTGCTGTCTTGGAGACACCCGAACCGTTCTGGAAAATCCGGCCTGTATTTCAGCGTTTTGAAATGGGCCTCCGAATAGGGGTTGTCATTGCTCACATAAGGTCGGGAAAGACTTTTGGTGATCCCCAAATCAGCAAGCAGGAAAGCAACCGGCTTTGATGTCATACTGGGACCCCGGTCGGAATGGATGCTCAGTTGGTTTGATTTAATCCCCTGCTTCTCACAAGACTGTTCAATCAGTTTTTTTGCCAATGTTCCCAATTCTCTTTCGGCCACCATCCAGCCCACGACATATCGGCTGAAGATGTCGAGGATGACATAGAGGTAATAATAAGTCCACTTTACCGGCCCCTTGAGTTTTGTAATATCCCAAGACCAGATCTGGTTTGGTCCTTCTGCAAGCAGTTCTGGTTTGGTGTATGCGGGATGCCGGAGCTGATTCCTTCTTTCCTTTACTTCCTTATGTGCTTCCAGAATTCGGTACATCGTCCTCACGGAACAGAGATAACTGCCGCCATCCAGAAGGGTGGCGTAGACCTCCTGCGGCGCTTTATCGGCAAAGCGTTCATCATGCAGTGTATCAAGAACCTGCTGCTGTTCGTAAGGTGATAGGGCTAATGGTGACAAAGGACGGATAGATTCCTTTTCCAAATCCGCACCCTGATTCTGCCACCGGTAAAAACCGGCGCGTGAAACCACCAGGGCATCGCAAGATGGCTTGATGCCCACAGCTTTCGCCAGAGAGTCTGTCAGTTTCATGAGTTCTCCCCTTCCTTCTGCTCCCGTAAAAGCTGGAAGATTTCGGCAATTTTTTTTTGAGCATCTATGATCAGATCAGCTTTTTTCAGCTTGGCCTGCAGCTTCTGAATCTCTTTTTCCTGTTCTGCAATGCGACGCACAGAAAGATCAGGCTTACGGGCTTTGGGGCCTCTCTTCTTGGTCGACAGGGCATCTAATGTGCCTTGCTCTACTTGACGACGCCAGACAGTCAAATTGGAAGAATATAGACCTTCTCTGCGCAGAAGGGCGCCAACTTGTCCTTGTATTTTACAATCTGCGGCCTCCTTGAGGATACGACGTTTATACTCTGCCATATAATTCCGGCGGCTTGCTTTCTCCGGAACCTCGGGATTAGGAACAAAACTCTTCGTCCCTGGCAGGGCGGCAGTTGAGAAAACTCCAGTCGCCCTAAGGGCTCCTTCCGTTTCCTCAACTGCTGACTTAAAATTCATAACAATAACTTCTTTCTTTTCCATCTGCTTTTCTCCTCCCCGCCCTACACTAAACTATTAAGGGGGAAGTGTCTCACTTATATTGGCACAGAGGGCTTCGAAGAATTCTAGAAAGTCTTCAATCTTTGCAATGTCATGGTTAATCATGCTCCTTATTAGGGAAAACCGCAGATCAGTTTTAATTATTGTTCTATCCATAATTAATGCTCAACGTAGGTGAGGGACAGGTCAGCCTTTGACCTTTGCAACAGTCAAAGTGCCCCCTTCTTTCCCTTTGGAGGCAATTCGTTAAAAATTATGACTTCAGCTACGGAATGGTTAGCGTAATTTTCATCAAATAATCCACAGACGATATCCCATATGTCAATCGTCATAGAACGAAACATATCGAGTTCATCCACAGTAAGCTTGCTTATCTTATCGTGCCTCCGTTTACCAAAGTGGTGGGTAGCATTATAATATTCATTAAATTCACAAAATATATTATTGATACGTCGTTTCTTATCCGGTTCAATCTCATGTGTGTCGAGGAGGTTCTTTAATATGATTTTTGAATAACTATCAGATGGATAGTTCTGCCCTAACAATTGTGCCAATGATATACCGAAGCAGTTTATTATAAAGACTTGTTTCTCTTTCTGCGAATCTCCATAGTCTCCTTCCTTAAGCGAATGAACTAACTCATTCCAGCATTCAGCAGCCTTACGGAGGGAGTACAATTGAAGATTTACATCATTAAATTCAGTCGATGGTGATCCAAAACAACAATAATAATTTTTCTCCATTAAGCCCACCGTTCCTTATACATAATTTAAGACTTACTTGTAAAAATATAACAAAATGGTCATCTAAAAATAGTTCCTTTAAAACATGCTTTGGTGCATGTTTGAGTGTAAAATAATAAGGGATGGTTGTACTGCTTACAAATTCGGTAACTGTTCATACAGCGCTCTCGGCTCGAGCAACTTAAAATTATAAGTACTTTCCCCTGCTCGTCCTACTGGCTATAAAGAATAAACCCTGACATCGTAACCTAATGCTCTTAACGCTTTACTAGTCCTTCCATTTCGTGGCGGTGTAATTTCGGGTTGTGCCCAACCAATAACTTCAGCAATAGAGTTCAGCCCATAGTGCGGTATAAAATATTTCTCTTCATTTACTACTTTAAATAAACGTTGCCACATTAGATCACTATTCCCGCAATATAGAACATAATTCAAAAGATCGGCGACATTCATATCTGCCCGATTACGTAATTTCCAGAGCCAGTCTGAGTAAACTTTTAGCCTTTCCTCTATGGGCATGCTGTCTTGCGAATTTATGCCTATTCTATTTAGAGGAATTTTTTTAACATGATCTCTTGTTGCATGTGTATATCCACATATCTTTTCAAACTCTACCTGTGCCAAGTTTAAGATGTGGTCTTTGCTTAGCATTGCTTGTATGTATGGCGCATATTCATAGAACGTCTCGTCTTCACCGGTTGGAGGTTCATTTAGTGATTGCCACCATGTTAAGGCTTTTTTTAATGCTTCACCTGGGTTCTTTTTATTTGCCTGATAATAATCTTCGTAGGGATGTTTATTCCCATCTTTTACTTGATTGTAGTAATATGCATGAAGAAGTTGATCTGCCTGCCATGCAGATGGTACGTTATCTTCTATCCAAGCTGGCCGATATTTGACTACATCTTTGGCAATGGATCGTAAAATAGTAAGTGCTTCATTCCATTCAATACGAAAGGCTTCTTTCCTCCTTTCTTCGCTATCAGATTTGGATGAAAAATTAATGCCACCAAACTCCTTTACGCTCCGTCCTTGTTTTGAATTTTCGTCAATTTTGAACATTGCACTTCGTGATTTTTCTATTCTCTCCAGCTCATCTATAATTTCTTTTGATAAAGGAAATGATTGCTTCAATTGCCTGAGCCGATTAAAAAAGCCATCAAGTTCATTCGCTAAACCAAATTCATTCATCTCTATATCTTCTATGAAGATACCCGCTTCAATATTACTCATCCAAGCTCTGTCAGATAAATTTGCTGAACCGATATAGGCACCATATCCTTGCCACCATATAACTTTGCTATGCAAAACATCTGGAATTTGATAGCAAAATATATTTTTATTTGTCATATTTAAAAGTTTTCTCAATAAAGGTATTGATACAGGCACTTTGTGGTCGTAGCGCATCCAAATGTCTAGTCGATATTTGTTTTTGATACAATTTGTTAGAAAATGTTCTTCACTATGGTTGCCATATGCAACAGCAGCGAGTACACCGGTAACATCAGCATCTTGCGGAGGCAATACACTTCTTAAATATGAACCATTTATGCCATTTGCTATAAGTTTCATCTATTTAAATTATTCCATCTACAATTATGCGGGTACATAGGGTCAGGTCTTGAAAAATAAGTTTTCAGCCTCCAGTCCAGTTAACATTTCATAATTTTAAATGATGCGAGGTGAATCTCGGGCATAGCTAATGCCCTCCGACTATGTCGGGGTTGTTCAATTATGCAATTCCGATGTTCGGAATTGAAGTTTCACGAATATTACAACTTAAAAAAAACAATGCAAGAAAAAGATTTAAGGGTAAGTGAAAGGTGAATAGTGAAAAGTGAAATGCAGATGATTGGAGGTTTGGATATCCACCTCCGTCCGCTTGGGCGGACACCTCCGCCAGGAGACTGTGTCGCAATTCCATTTTCGTCATTCCGGACAAGCGAAGCGCGATCCGGAATCCAGGAATATTAAAGAGTTCTGGATTCCCGCCTTCGCGGGAATGACGACTTTTTACTATTCTGACACAGCCTCCAGCGGAGGACAGGAATGACGGCGGGGCGGAATCACCATGAAGCGCAAGGCGCTTCTTGCACTTCAGCCTATCCGATAACCCTGAAGAGCCACTTCAGAAGTTTTACATTGTTTCCATACGGTGGATACCGTAGAGGCATATCAATCAAATGAGAGCGTGTTAAAATGCTCTTGCTGTGTGAAAAGGTGTCGAAGCTCGTCTTGCCGTGATAAGCGCCCATGCCGCTGTCGCCGATAACTCCGAACGGCAGCGTCTGGCTGCCTATGTGGGATATGGTGTCATTGATGCAGCCGCCGCCGGAACTCGTTTTTGTCAGAATCTTTTGCTGGTTTTGTGCGTCATTCGAAAAATAGTACAGGGCAAGCGGGCGCGGAAGGCTGTTTACCAGATCAATGGCCTGGTCCAGTTGGTCAAAGGTCATTATCGGGAACAGTGGTCCGAATATTTCTTCTTTCATGATGCTGTCCTGAAGAGAAACCCCGTCCATCAGCGTCGGTGCAATATAAAGATTTGCCGGGTCCGTTTTGCCTCCGGCAATGATTTTCCCGTCACTGAGCAATCGTGTCAGTCTCTGAAAATGCCTGTCATTTATTATTCTCGCGTAATCCACGCTTTGCATCGGATCTTCACCGTAAAAATCCCGTATTGTTTTTTTCATCTTCTCCACGAAGACCTCTTTGATTGCGCTATGAACAAGGCAATAGTCCGGAGCAATACAGGTCTGTCCGGCATTGAAGAACTTCCCCCATGCGATCCTCTTAACCGCGTAATCCAGGCCGGCATCCTTATCCACGATACATGGGCTCTTCCCCCCCAGTTCCAGCGTAACAGGTGTAAGGTTTCGTGCTGCCGCTTCCATGACAACCCGGCCCACCGCGGTGCTGCCCGTGTAAAAGATATAATCGAATTTTTCGGCAAGAAGCTGCTGACTGGTCTCCACACCTCCTTCAAGAGCGCAGATATAATCCGGGTGGAAATACTTTGATATGAGCTTCGAAAGAGTCCCGGACATATCGCCGGCAAGCTCGGACGGTTTCATGACGACACAGTTCCCGGCTGCTATCGCACCCACAAGCGGCGCAATCAGCAGATGAAACGGGTAATTCCATGGACCCATAATGAGTGCAACACCATAAGGCTCCTGATAGACCCTGCTTGACGACAGAAAATGGATGATGGGCGTTGCCACTCGCCTTGGACGGGACCACGACTTGACGTGCCTGATTGCATCTTCGATCTCCACATACATGATGCCGATCTCACTGGCATAGGACTCAAAAGGCGGTTTCTTCAGATCATTATAGAGTGCATGGATGATCTCATCTTCATGAGAACGGATCATTGATTTGAGTTTTCTGAGCTGTTCGATCCGAAAGGATACAGGCCTGGTCTTGCCGGAATTATAATAACGCCTCGCAGCAGCTACAGTTTGAGATATATCGGTTGATTCCATATTGCCCTCCTTCTGTCTTTATACCCTTAAAAGGGGTATGAAGATAGTAGCTGCCCATCTGCACCAGCATTAGATTACCATTTGAATCAGATAAGGATTACCCGGTCGATTAACAGGAAGTTCCCGAATAATCGTTGTCTGTAAACCTAAAGGATTTGCTCTTCACCGCATGCTGCTTGTGCAGTTTCTTTTAATCTACACCGCATACTTCCTGTTTGACCAGAAAGACGGAACAGGGCATGGCTCTGATGATTTCATCATTACTTCCGCCGACCAGCAGGTGTTCCAGGCGGCTTTCTTCGTGGCTGCGCAGGAGAAGCAGATCAATATTTTCTTCTTTAATGAGTGTCAGGATAACCTCGGAAGGCGTACCTTCCCTGACAAATTCTCTAATAACCATATCCCTTTTATTTTCATTGCTGATAATGGTATGTAGTTTTTCTTTGTTCTTTTCCATCTCCCTTTTACGCTCTTCTTCCATGGACACCATGGGGATACTCCACCCCTTGATCCATGTGGTATCCATCACGTGAACGACGGAAAGTTCGGCCTTATATTTGCCGGATAATGAAATTCCAAATTTTATTGTTTTACCGCATTTTGGGGTCAACCAGCTGACAACGAGAATTTTCTTGATTATATCCATGATTTATCTCCTTCAGATAATTATTTTAAAATTTCAACCCGCTACTTTGTGAGAATATGCTTGTTTATCCTATAGGGGGACTGCTCCTGAAATGCGTATGTCGTATGTCGCTGCGCCACCCGAATGGGTGGTGTCTCATGAAACGTGATTCTGCGGGGACGCCAGCGTGAAACGTTGTTCGTGACCCCCTTGCGGGGGGCGAGGGCGTAAGATATGAGATACGCTCCACAAACGACGCTCGCACCCCCGCAAGGGGTCACGTTATGCTTTTACTTCACAATAATTTCAAAAAGAACTCTCATATTGGCTTTTGCCGCTTCGGAGTAAATCTCTTTCGGGGCAGCCTCGTACATGGCCGGATCGGTTTCACCGTAGCCTATCGTGGAAAGCCTGTCCGTTGTAATGACACCCTCATTAACGAGATATGTCTGAACAGCCGCTGCTCTTCTTTCGCTTAAACTCTGGTTGTAATCATCGGTGCCGGCGGCGGACGTATACCCTGCAATGCGGACTTTCGCGTGAGGATTATCCTTCAGCATCTGGATGTTTCTTTTCAGAATCGCCTGTGCTTCCGGTTTCAGGGTGGATTTATCGAAATCAAAATGGATATCCTCAAAAGCAAGGACAATGATCTTTTCCGCAGCCACCGCGGCTACGACTTTCTCCTGGACAACCGGCTCATCCGGAACGATGACGACCTTCTCTACCGGCTTGGCAACATACTGTTGATAACGGGAGCAATTGCCGGAAATCACTTTTTCCACAAAAGCGGCCATGGCTGCCGGGTTTTCCAGTTTATCCGCATTAACATTGTATCCGCCTGCAACATTCTGCACAATGGCTTCGGAAAGGTCTTTCCCGCTTTGAGTATACCCTAACTGAATGGTATAAACACACAGCTTGTCGCCATATTCTGCGTTAACTTTGGTCATCGCGTCTATGACAGATGAGTTTCTGATGTCAGCTGTGTTTTTAATATCGCCCTTAACAGGACTTTTATCAAAATCACTGACAATAACGAGGGCCGAATAACCCGACACGCCTCTGAGATCATCGCCTGACGCCATAATTGCTTTTCCCAGATCCGTTCGATCATTGACAAATTCGATAGAGTTGATTGCCTTCGTATATTCGTCCTTGACCAGTGGCTTCATTCCATAAATGAGAACCGTCTTTTCTGCCCAGAAGGTTCGAAGTCCTGCAGTCAATTGAATATCCGGAATCGTCGCAATCATGTTCTTGGCAGTATTTTTCCCGTAGGCCAGACGAGTTGGATTGTCCACAAACTGTTTTTTATGATGCTGATCGTTCATGGACGCTGATTTGTCAAAAAGGACGACTAAATTGTTTGTTTTCTGAACGACTTGCCCTGGGTTGTTCTGCGGATTAAGATCAACTGCCTTAAAGGTCGCACAACCGGTAAACAATAGAAAAAACATTGACAAAATAATTAACCCACAACCTATTCTTTTCATAACAACACCTCTATGGTATTTTATTCGTTAAGTTTCATTGATAACTTCTCGCATCTCGTATCACGCCTCACGATATACATTTACTCACGGATGAATAAAGATGGGCGGGAAAAAGATACCGATGCCCGGAGGGGGAGGCGGTGCATAGACAACCGGAGGCGGCGGATAATAAACTCGTTCCCTGTGACCATAGTAATCATAAGACCGGTAAACAGGTCTCGCCTGCATCTGATGGCCACGGTGATGCCCTCGATTTTTATAATATTTTTTCGTAGAGTGTTGATTATTTTTAGCGTAGGCCGGCGTCACAGCGATCGTGCCAATCATTGTGATTAACACAAGCCCCAGCATCATCTTGCCTGCTATGGATCTGAAATTCCATTTACGTGGTGTTTTCATAAAGTACCTCCATTTCCGGATCGATTCCAATCACCTGTTTGGCGTCAATCTTTGTTAGGGGCCGTTAAGAAATAACTGTCACATTTCTATCCATTTCGTTACGGCCCCTTATGCCGGTTATGATATTAAAATGTTACAGTTATTATTAAACAACGGCTTTGTGTCCTATCGATTATTTCCTTTTGGACTTTCCATATTTCCCCGTGCGGAATACCATGTTGGTAATATTCTTCTGCTGATCCGACAGGCTGTCATAGAACGCCTCGAAAGGCGGGATGAGTTTGTTCATTTGAGATAAATGGGATTGCGTAATCTGGCTGTGGAATTTCATATGTTCGACAGCGTTCATCGGCTCCGTTTTTTCAGCTCTGTCCTTGTTCACAGCGTCCATGTCTATTGCATTTTCCCGCATCACCTTTGTGAGGTTATTCCATAATGGTTCCTGGGCCGCGGTGATATTCAGCGTGCCTTGAAGCTGTTTGATCTGGGCCTCCGTATATTCGACGGCAGAGGTTCTGGTCATGGTCTGCGATTTCTTTTTGCCTGTAGCCGCAAAAGAATTATTCGCACCGGCTAAAAAGATCGTGGATAGAAACACCGCCATCACCAAAACGAGTGTCATTCTAAAAACAACAAAATAAGCTTTTCTTTTCATAATCTATCTCCTTTTAATGTTTTTATAATTGCTTTTAACGGAATCCGGACAGCCGCTTTCCCGGGGCAAATACCCGGGAAGGCGGCCAGGATGCAAATGCCCAAAAGGAGCGCCGCAATCATTGCTCCGAATGCTCGCACTATTTCCCCCAAACCTTCTTGACCTGACCCATCTTTTCCTGAGCAAGACCTGATATCTTTTCAACGGCGCCTGACGCTTCCAGCTTTGGATTATCGGTCAGATCGCCGGCGACTTCCTTGATTTTTCCCTTCATCTGGTGAAACTTGCCTTCCGCCTTATCTCTTGTACTGGATTTCATGTTGTTCTCCTTTAGAATTACGATTGGTTTGTTGGTTTGTTTAGACTTTCCTGCCTCCCACAACCAGCAGCACAATACCGCCCGCGAGCGCAATAGCCCCCAGAATGGGCGGCAGGGGAATCGTTTTGGTTTTCTCGGCTGTCATCTGAATGGGGCCGAGATCGACGACTTTCTCTCTAGTCGTGTAGGTGATGCCCTGGTAAGCAAGCGCCGCGATTCCCAGCGCGATCAGTATGATCGCCATGATGGTTTTTGGTTTCATGGAACCTCCCGTTTTCCCGGCTTCAGGGGAGCAATCTGGATGATCATGCTCTCACCTCCCGGCTTTTTAAATAGCTCAGCCTAGCGGCCCGATGACTGCATTTAACGTTCGATAACGATCTCGACGCGTCGGTTGTTGGCGCGCCCCTCGGCTGACGCGTTGTTGGCGATGGGAGCGCCCTCACCCATTCCGCGCGCCTGGATGCGGTCGCCCGGATAGCCTTGCTGCACAAGATAATTGCGGACCATGTCGGCCCGACGTTGTGAAAGACCCTGATTGTATGACTCAGATCCCCGGGAATCGGTATGCCCCTCGACGATGATGTTGCGCTCGCGCACGGACATCAATGCCCTGGCCACCTGGTCAAGCTTTACCTGCGCTGAGGGCAACAAGCTTGACTGGGCGGATCGAAAGAGGACACCGCCGGAGAGTGTAACAACCAGTCCGCGTTCCTCTTCTTTGACGGCTCCAATCCTGGCAAGTTCAGCGCGTGCATCGGCTGTCCGCTGCTCGGAATCTCTCAAGTCTTGTTTTGCCTGGTTGGCGGTCTCGGTTTGTTGTTTCAGTAAATCAGCGTCCGCTTTTTCTTTGCCTGCCTGGACCACGGCGAGTTCGGCATCCGATTTGTCCTTTGCTTCCTTGAGCGCGGCTTGCTTGTCGAGTTCCGCCCGTACATCGGCTGTCTGATTCTCGGCGTCTCTTACATCCTGCTTTCCCTGTTGGATGATTTCAGTTTGTTTCTTCTCGAAAGCAACGTCCGCTCTCCCTTTGAGTGACTTGTCGGCGTTCATGGCGCCAACCGCGCCCGCCAGTTGGGCCTTGCGCTGGGCGGCGTAAGCCAGATCTTTTGTTTTGGCCGAGTCGGGTTCCTTCGCAAATGACTGTTCCGCGAAGTTGAGCGCTTCCTGCGCCTTGTGTAATTCCGCGGGCGCAAGTTCGGCAGCCTGTCCATCGCTTGCGATCTTGTATGCCTGCCGGGCGTTGACGAGTTCATTGGGCGGCATGGTTGCACAGCCTGCGAAGATCGCGGCCAATGCGACGATTATCAAAAATTGCTTCGTTTTCATGAAAACCTCCTTTGGGGTCATGATTTAAGGAAAAGGTTCAGGTTATGGATTGTTTTTCCGGAGTTCACGTACACGCTCCACGGCTGCATTGGCCTCCGTCTTTTCAGCATCCTCGCGGGACAATACGACAGCCAGTTCGGCATCCGCCTCGGCCCGCAACAGCATCGATGCAGCCTGCTCCTTCTCGCCTTTTGCGGACAGTTCCCTGGCTTGCGCCAGTTCCTCTCTGGCCATCTGCAAATGAAGCGAGGCTTGTGGCACTTTGGCCGCTCCGGCTTCCTCAGCCGCGCGGATGCCCGACGTTGAGGCCTCCGTGCGCAGGGGAGCGTTTGCACATCCCGCGATGATTGTGACAGCCGCTACGGCGGCGGCGCATACCATAAATTTGATCCTGGATACGTGTCTCATTTAGTCCTCCTTTTTGTTGTTGCTGTTTATTTTTAACTATCTGGCACTTAAGACCTCATGTCCTTTCGAGTCCTTGTTGTGGTGAATCATAGATCATGTAATAGCAAGTAGCCTGCCAATCGACGAAAGAGAATCAGATGTTTGGATTCATCCTTCAATAACACGAGGTTGAATGAACGGGTGTGCGTGGTCCAAAAGTGTAAAAGAATCCGTTTGGCCTCAGTATTTGGTGGAGCCGCAATATATTGAGGGAAGGAAGTCAGAATACAGAATACAGAAGAAAAACAGCATTATGGTTATTCTGCCTCCTGACTTCTGACTTCTGCCTTCTGCCTTCTGTCTTCTGACTTCTGGATTCTGACTTCTGACTTCTGTCTTCTGCCTCCTGTCTTCTGCCTTCTGCTCACAATCAACGCAAAGAGGCAGGTCTTTCGGCCTGCCTCTGCTAAAACTTCGTCAAACTACTTTCTCAACAAATAATCCAATGCTTCTATTGCACGATAATTTCAAAAAGCACTCTCATGTTCGCCTTCGCCGCGTTTGAGTAAATCTCTTTAGGCGCTGCTTCATAGGCTGCCGGGTGTGTTTCGCCATAGCCGACCGTGACAAGCCTGTCCCATGAAACGATGCCTTCGTTAACCAGGTATTCCTGAACAGCCATTGCCCTTCTTTCACTCAACTCGTAGTTGTAAGCCTCCGTACCGGCAGCAGAGGTGTACCCTGCAATGCGGACTTTAGCTTTCGGGTTATCTTTCAGAAGCTGGATATTCCTTTTCAGGATCGCCTGCGCTTCCGGCATTAGCGTCGCCTTATCAAAATCAAAATGGACATCCTCAAAAGCAAGAATAACCACCTTCGGCTCTTTTGCGGCGGCCATAATCTTCTTCTCGACTTGCGGTTCAGCCGCCACGAAAACGACCCTCTCCACAATCTTTGGTACATACTTAATGATGACTACCGTCTCTGGTTTAGCTTTTTCGATGGGTCCATACCCATAACGTGAAAATGACCAGTTCGTTCCGTCAGGCGACGTCAATGCCGTGCCGTCCGGAGCGACAGCAATGAACTGCTTACGTGAATAAGTGATTGCCGCAAGAAAGCTTTGCGAACCCGAGTCCATTCTACTCCAGTTCCGTCCGTCAGGAGACGTTACAATCGTGCCATATGAGCCCACGGCCACAAATAGCTTATTGCCATACGTGACAGCGGAAAGAGTCTCCGTCGTTCCTGAATAACGCTCAGTCCATGTGATCCCGTCGTCGGTCGATGTCAGGATTTTTCCGTTTGATCCGACGGCGACAAACGTTTTTTCCGCATAAGTAAGGCCCAGGAGATGGTCGGTATATTGGGCGGGCCTGCGTGTCCAGTTGATACCGTCCTTTGAGTTGAAGATAAAGCCCCGCTCGCCGATGGTGACAAAATTATTTTCCCCATAGTTGACATTCCTCAGAGAATAGGGAGTCAAATTCGCCCTTTTGGCCCACGTCGTTCCGTCCGGTGACGTAGTGACCGTCCCCGCGGAACCGACGACCACGAAGATCCCGCGTGCAAACGTAACAGCCCAGAGGTCGCTTTGGACGCCGGACTCCCGAAGGGTCCATGTTGAACCGTCTCTCGTGCCTTGCACGATCGTACCGCGGGCGCCCACCGCCACAAATGACTCCTTACCGTATGACATGGCGGCCAGAGGCACCTCCGTCCCGGAACGCCTTAACGTCCAGGCTTCACCGTCAGGCGATGTCAGGATCATACCCTTGCCATAAGTGATCGCGTACACGGGCCACGGACCTTCATCGTCTCCCCGCGCGGACTCCGCGGCCTGCACAAGTCCTGAACCTGCAAATAGCATATAAACCGCAAATATAAACATTGATACCACAAAGATCTTTTTCATATTACCTTCTCCCTTCTGATTGCCCGTTCTCATTGTCGGCTGATGCATCACCCTTCAGGCCGGCAGTGATCCTACCGTTTCTTTGACGCCCGGATGCGGACTACTCGATGTTCATCCAGTTCTTTACGCCCTTCACACCATTTACGTCATTGGCATATTTGCCGGCTAAATTCTTTTCAGCGGCGCTACCGGCCTTGCCATAGATTGTGACCACGCCATTGTTTGTCTCGACCTTCGTATTGATTGCGGAAGTTGAGCGATGATAGAGCAGCGTCATCTTGACCTGGGCGGTGATGGACGCGTCATCAATCGTTTCGCCTATCGTTTGTGTCTTATTCGCGGTCCCGGCCACGATCATCTCATTATTTACGCCTTTAACCCCTTCGACGTCCTTGGCGTATTCAGCGGTCAGATCCCTTTGCGCCTCACTTTGCGCCAAACCTCGCAGAGTCACGATGCCGTCTTTAACGCTAACCGTGGTTGTGTAGGAGTTCACACTGCGATGAAACAGCAGCGTACTCTTCACTTTGTCACGAATCCATGCATCCGAGTTAGCGGTTGAGGATTCACCCTTACTGACCAGCCGATTGTCCACACTCTTGACACCGGGTAGTCCGGCTACGGTCTCCTGGGCTAATGACTTGTTGACACTGTCGGAGACGACCCCGGTCAAGGTGACAGCGCCGTCTCTGGATTCGATTTTGATATCATCACCCTGAAGGTAGGTTTTGAACACATACGACTGCCTGGCGGTTGATTCGATGCGGCTGTCCATCTCCGATGCCTGTACAGGTATGCTTAGCAGCAGTAGCACCGCCACTGCTGCTAATCGTGAGAAGGAATATATTGTTTTTTTCATGGGCATCCTCCTTTTCTTGATGAAATGCGCAGAGACAGGTCTCAGGACCTGTCTCTGCAAAAACTGTGTAAAACATCTTTCCGGGTCTAGACGCGATGCGTCTATTTCACGATAATTTCAAAAAGAACTCTCATGTTTGCCTTTGCTGCGCTGGAATAAAGCTCTTTAGGCGCCGCTTCATACACGGCCGGATTTTTTTCGCCATAGCCGATTGTCGAAAGTCTGTCTTGTGTAATGATCCCTTCGTCAATCAGGTATGCCTCCACGGCATTTGCTCTTCTTTCACTTAACTTCTGGTTATACTCTTCCGTGCCGGAAGCAGAGGTGTACCCCGCAATGCGGATCTTCGCATTAGGGTTATCTTTCAGAATCTGGATATTCCTCTTCAGAATGATCTGTGCTTCCGGTTTGAGCGTTGACTTATCGAAATCAAAATGGACGTCCTCAAACGCAAGAATAATGATTTTCGGCTCAGCAGCGGCTACAGTAACCTTCTCCTCAATCTTCGGTTCCGATGCCACCGCAATGACAACCTTCTCTTCCGCTACGGCCGCGGGTGCGGCTTCGACTACCGGTTCACTCTTCTCAACAGGGTCCGGTTTGGATCCGCCGAAAGAGAAAGCCACGCCGACAGTCACGCCGATATTATGATAGGTCTCCTGCATAATCTCGGTAACGATATAATCCTGAATATCAACTCTCAGCGCGATATTCTCCGTCAGCGAGTATTTTGCCCCTACACCAATATTAAAAGCAGCCATATCCTTCGTCTCTATCGATGGACTATATTGGGCTCCTCCGAAACCGACAACGATGAAGGGCGTGAATTTACGATCGGGCAGGATGTGGACGATGGCATTGATATGATAAAAATAAATATCCTCTCGATCCATGGGATACCCGAACTGTCCCTCCGTGTTATCCAGTTTCGCCGTGTCATTCACGTTAGTCCTTAGAAATTGTCCGCCGATTTCAACACCTACATACTTTGTGAAATTGTAACCAAGCCGTGCGCCAAATACGGGCGCGTTTTTCAAATTCTGACTGCTTTCGAAGAAATTGTAACCGACGTATGGATTCACTTCAAAGCTTCCCGCCCTTATCTCAGATCGAGCAGACAAGGGTAGTAATAAAACAAAGGCAGCTATGATCATCCCTGCACGACATATTGATTTCATTGTATATCCTCCTTTATGTTATTGCGTTTGGTTGAGAGGCAAAAGGGAGACAGGCCTGAATTACCATAAACAGTCTGTCTTCCCTTTTTGCGTCCTTTCAAATCAAATACCTCATGCCTTACGGAAGAGGCACGTTAATAACCGTGTCCACCAGCGTCACTGAAGCACCCAGGGATAATACTCTGCCCTCCAGTGTCACTACCGTAACATTGCCAGCAGTAGAGAACGAAGCTCCCGTCTGAGAAATGATGGTTCCTACCATGGTCCCACCTCCGGCTGCGTTGATCGTCGCGAAACTGCCGACCTGCCAGAAGACGTTCTTGGCCTGGGCGCCGCCGGCCAGGATGATGCTTTGCGGGAATGCCGCTCCCGGCCCGCCCACGGTGAGTGTCGTTCCTATCTGGAAGACAAAGACAGCATTGGCGTCTCCCAGGGCATCCAGGGTGAGATTCCCCCCCTGTATCATGACTGATGTGGCATTTGTATAGACGCCGGGAGTGATGGTCAGTCCGGCCAGATTGGCTGCCAGAGCTCCGGTTGACGGCATTGCCACCAAGGTCCCATAGGCGGTTTGCGCGTCGAGACGGGCCTGGGTTGCAAGCGCGCAATTGGCGGCATTTGCAGTAGCAGGCGCAAGATTAACCGCGGAATTTGGGCCCGTGGTGGAATTGGTGCAAGTGTAGATTGTCCCGCCCACGGCCCCGATATTGGCCGGCGTTTCCGTATAGATATCTAATGAATCATGGAAGCCGGTCACCGTCGAAGTAGCCGTGGCTATGGTGCCGATATCTCCATCAATGACCGTCTGAATCCCCGTGTTCGTCATCCCGGCGGTGCCCCCGAAAACCCCGAACGTCTGGGCCAGGCCAAGGGCTGGCGGTCCCGCACAAGCCCCTGTCGCGGGACCTGCGGTAAAGGTCCAGGAGTAGTCAGCTAACATTGTATTCCCTGCCAGGTCAGTGACCCCGGCGACGCCGCTTTTAATCGTGGCCGTATAGAGAACACCGTTGACGAGAAGGGTGCTTGGTGTAAAGGTCGCAATGCGGCCTGTGGCGGCATCAAGACTTATTGATGATGCCGTGACGGGAGTCAGTCCCGGTCCCGTTAAGGTAAACGTTGTTGCGTCAACCGTTAAAGGGTCCATCCGCAAACCGGATGGCACTGTGAAAGTTGCGTTGACGGTCGCGTTGGGGCACACGCCAACAGCGCCGCCGGCAGGAACGGTGGAGGCTACCGATACATTTGACGGCAGGGGTGCGGCTACGGTGTTAAAAGTCCATATATAGTCGCTTGACGCGGGCAATGCGGCCTGATTCCCCGCCAGTATATTGCCTGCCAGGTCAGTGGCCGGGCTGGCCCCGGTTCCTTTGATCGTGACGGTATAGGTTTGCGGGAATTCAAGCACTGCCGGCGTTGTCGGCTTAAATTTCACGGTTCTGGAGGCGGCCGCGTAGCTCACGGTGCCCGTAACAGAGGGAACTATACAAGTTGGACATGTCAGCGTAACGCTGGTGGCCGGGCTGATGAGTGTTGCGGGGGTCATATTCTTTGTGAAGGTTGCGGTAATGGCTGTATTGACGGGCACACCAGGCGTCGGACCAGGAATCGTTGTGGCAGGGAAAGTGACTGTCACTCTGGGCTTGACTGTATCCGGCGCGAGACCTGTTGTAAAGGTCCATACATATTGACTGACCAGTGCGTTGCCTCTAAGATCCTTTGCCCCGGTTGTAATCGTGGCGGTAAACAGGGTGCTGACGGGGAGCGTGGCGGGTATTGTTGGTGTAAAAGTCGCCGTCCTGCTGGCGACATTGTAAGTCACATTGCCTGCTACGGCAGTTCCGCCAAGTGTTGTGTTAACCACCGTAAAGGTTGTTCCGGTAATCGTTGCCGGATTCATATCCTCGCTGAAGGTTGCAGTGATTTTTATGTTAATCGGCACGCCGACAGCACCATTTAGAGGAATTACGGCAGTCACCCAGGGCGCAGTGTTATCATTTGGCAACCAATGTCCGGTTGCTCCATCTCCTCCTCCACATCCTGATATAAAAAAACTACTCAGGATTAAAATAAATAACAGATAAATTTGTTGAGCTTTAAATCTTTTCATAATGATCCCCCTTTTCTGATTTGTTTTCATTTTTATGAGCATTCCTTATATTGTTTGGCCTTGGACCTATCTTACTCGATGGTCATCCGGTTCTTCACACCCTTTACACCGTTTACGTCGCTTGCAAATTTGGTAGCCAGGTCCTTTTCAGCCTCGTTTTTCGCCTTGCCGAACAAGGTGACCACACCCCGCTTTGTGGCAACCCTGGTATGGAGGGCACTTGTTGAGCGGTGATGGAGCAGCGTCATCTTTACCTGCGCCGTTACGGAAGCATCATCAACCTTTTGGCTTACCGTTCGCGGTTTTTTTGCGGGTCTGGTCACGGTCATCTCATTCTTGACTTCTTTGACTCCTTCGACATCGCCGGCGTATTCAGTCGTCAGATCCTTTTGGGCGGTACTTGTCGCTTCGCCTTGCAAAGTGACGATGCCGTCCTGAACGTCAACACCGGTTTTGCCGGCGCTCACACTGCGATGAAACAAGAGCGTCCATTTCACTTTATCGCGGACCCAGGCATCCGAGTTAGCGGTGGGGGCGCCTTTGATTTCCAGCCGGTTGTCCACACGCTTCACACCGGAGATACCGGCCAGCGTTTCTCCGGCCACCTCCTTATTGAAATTGTCGGCAACGATCCCCGTTAAGGTCACGTCGCCGTCTTTGGACACGATTTTGATATCATCACCCCGGAGGAAGGTTTTGAATATATAGGACTGCCTGGCGGTTGATTCGATGCGGTTGTCTGCTTTCGATGCGTGCACAGGCACACTGAATATCAGCAGTGCCGCTGCGGTCGCCATGATGGCCAAGTGTCTATACATTTGCTTCATTGGCACGCTCCCCGATTATTGGTCATGCTGCTTTTTATCCTGTTTATCGTTCCGGCCTTTTTCAGGTTTTCCCTGTTGAGGCCTGGATTGCTGTGGACCCCTCTGTGTCTGCGGCTGCTGGCGCTGCAGCTGGACCTCCCGAATTTGTTGCTTTTCACGTTGTTGCGGCTGTGAGCGCTTTTGCTGAACCTCCCGGGGTTGCGGCTTTGACTGTTGATGCCGGGCAGGCACCCGAACCTGTGGTTTCGCCTGAGGTTGCGGCCGGGGCTTCAAGCCCTGAACACCCCAGGTATTTTGCTTTTCCCAATGTTTGTTTTTTTCCCATCCACTCCAGTTCCGTTGAACCTGCTGTTGAGGTATTCGCTGATAGTTCCATGGATGACCACTCCATCGACGCTGCCGGTAGTCATTCCTCCAGCCTGAGGGCACCTCTCGATAAAAGGAGGGAACGTTTTGATAGTAGGTCCAACCTGAACTATAGTTTTGCGAGCGATACCAGCGCCCGTCCCACGGACGCCACCACCAGCCACCGTAGAAAAAGATGTCCACGTCAACGTCAGGGACGACATAGACGTATGTTTCAGGGATGACGACCATCTCCGGAGGCGCGTGAAATACAATGGCTGGAGGCAGAGGGATGCTTACGCCTACATCTACCCTTCCGCCCATCGCTGTCGCTGAGGCAGGTAATACAAAAACCAACGCCAATATTATTTTTCCAAAAAGCATCTTGTTCATTTTGCATCCTCCATCGTCCAATCTAAAGTTAATGTTTGCCGGATCACATTTGCCTCAGGGTGTTGATGTATTGGCTGTCCCGATATTCTTTCAGCCATCGTTTCGTAATAACGCCCGCGTAGGTCTTAACAAACAGGTTTCGCCATTTTCGTTTGATATCTCCCCAGGCATGAGCCAGCGGAACAGTAAAAAGAGTGCGAACAGGCTGATCCTGATGCGGCGTTTTTCCCGCCTTGCGTCTTTCGATAACGTTACGAGCAAACCGGCGGGAATAAAACATGACAAACTGAATGGGAAAACCAATGGTGGCCAGATAGGTCCAGGTCAGCCAGTTGCCGTAATTCAATTTCCGGCTGAGGAATCCCCCGAGATACTTTTCTTTCATCAGCCGTTTGGGCATGTTTTGCAGATCATCAGGATTGAGGCCGTCCGGTCTTGGATTGTAACAAAGGAAGAGACCGTCATATTTATCCCAGCCCGCCATCGACAGAGGCAGAAGACGGCCCTCGCGATCCAGCCTCGCTCTCAACTCGGAACCGGGCAACGGAACGGCATTGAGGAGTTGGATCGTGTCGATCTTTGCTTTTTTAATAAACGATTTGAAAGCGTCAACGCGCTCGCGAATCGTAACGCAGGCGCTTGCCCTGGCGAGTTTATCAGCGGGATAGCCGAAAATGAACATGCCGTGCAGATAAAAGGCGTCGGCCAGTTTTTTAGAACGGGCAATTAACTTTTCCACCGTCACGCCTTTGCGCATCGCCCGCAGCTCTTCGTCGATCGGACTTTCATACCCGATGGCCAGCGTCGTCACACCGGCCCGGCGCATGGCCTCGATCAAGGCGTCGTTTTCCGCCGCCTCCGTGCGCACCTGAACAATCATTTCAATCTTTTTTTTGAATTTTCTTTTATAGTCGCCAATCGCGTTGCATAGCGCAATGGATTCATCGGGATTCTGGGCAAAATTATCGTCGGTGAAGAAGAAGTTTTTGTATCCCAGATCGGAATATTTAATCAACTGCCGCAAAGCCGTATCCACCGAAGCGGACTTATACTTTCCATATTGCTTATTCACGACGCAGAATTCGCAGTTGAAATTGCAGCCGCGGCCCCGGTTGATGGGAATGGCGCTCCATCTTTTCTTGACAAACTTAACCAGGGTCAGATCCGTATCGGCTAACTCATTCAAGTCGCTGATCGGCTGACGCCTCCCGGTAAAGACACAGGCGCCGGTTTCGTCCAGAAAACTGATCCCCGAAACAGCAGCCAATCGGGGCCGGTTCATGGCAGTCCCGCCTTCGTCCGCCGCCAATACGGCCAGCAATTCCGCGATGGTCTCTTCTCCTTCGCCGTGAACCACAATATCAATGCCGGATTGGAGCGCTTCCCGCGGCAGGACATCAACATGACTGCCGCCGGCAATGGTGACGGCGCCAAAGCCCTGATACTGCCGGGCCAGCGTAAACAGCCGGGGGATCGCATTGCTCATGCCGCCGTAAAAGAGCGCCAGGTGCGCGGGCTGTCTGGCCTGTAAAAAGGAATGATCGGGCAATCCCTGATCATCCAGTGGCCCGCCGTAATTGTTTTCATCAATCGCGTAAACGTCCTTGCACCGGGGATGATGAGCAATCTGGCTCATGACGGCCAAAATTCCCACCGGAGGCATTTTGACCTCCGCATAGATATTGTGCTGAGAATGCCTCGGATACCGGGGAATAATTCCGATAATCGTCAATTCTTTTTTCATGATAAAATCCCTCTACGCCGGTTCCCGGAAACTTCAGGCCCGCATCATCCGATCGGCCAGATGGAACGCCTTTGCCTTTAATTGTTCTTTGCGGCTGCGCCAGATGGAATCCAATCGCGTGTTCGAATCCTCATCCGACATCATGTGGCCGGTGTATTCGGCTACGCTGTTGAAAGCCCCCCACACGGTGCCGCGTGCGAGATACGCGCCGCGGCCGCATTCATGCAACTGGAGTACGCTCGCACGGATCTTTTCAGATGTAAGAGCAAGTAGTCTGCCAACCGACGACGGCGAATCAGCATATTAAATTCATTATTTAATAACAGGTATTTAGGTCAATTGAAGAGAACAGCCGAAACGCATGAAATGGTTAAATCTGCCCTCAATATTTGGTGGACCCTCAGCATGTTGAGGGAAGAATCCAGAAGTCAGGAGTCAGAAAATTCTGTCTTCTGGATTCTATCTTCTGTCTTCTGCGTTCTGACTTCTCAGCGGTTCAGGTTTATCGTCATCATATTGCTTTTTGATCGCGAGTATCTCGTCCTGAATGGCAAAGAAAGCATCCACCGCATCCGGATCAAAGTAGATTCCTCTTCCATCCCTGATCAAGTCCAGCGACTTCTCCACAGAGAATGCTTCCTTATAGGGCCGTCTGGAAGTTAGAGCATCAAATACATCTGCGATTGCCGTGATGCGGCCGGCGATGGGTATCTCATTACCCTTCAGCCCCTTCGGGTAACCGCTGCCATCCCATTTCTCATGATGGCACAGGGCTATCGTCTCACCCAACCGGATGAATTCGGCATCCGAGCCCTTGAGGATTTTTGCGCCGATAACCGTATGCTGCTTCATGGCTTCGCACTCCTGCGGGTTCAGCCTGGCTGGTTTCAGCAATATCAGGTCGGGGATCCCTATCTTACCCAAATCATGCATGGGGGCTGCATAAAGAATGTTTTCAATATCACTTTCGGTAAGTCCCATGCGGCGGGCAACGGCAGCGCAATAAAGGCTGACGCGCTTGATATGCGCGCCGGTGTCATCGTCCCTGAACTCAGCAGCCATGGACAGCCGGTAAATCGTATCGAGCGATGCTGTTTTTATCTTCTCCAGGGCCTGCTTTAATTCCCCGGTCCTTTTCATGACATCGGACTCCAGGTCCTTTTGATAATTATTCACCAAATCATTGTAGGCCTTGATTTTCAGCAGGGACCGGACCCGGGCCAGCAGTTCCATTTTATCAACAGGCTTTGAAATAAAATCATCACAACCGGCTTCAATCCCCTTTACCCGATCCTCCGTTTCCCGCAATGAAGTAACGAGTACAATGGGAAGCAATCGGTGTGTAAAATCCTGCCTGATCCTGCGGATAACCTGAAAACCATCCATACCGGGCATCATGACGTCCAATAGAATCAGATCGATTGGATTGTCGGAAAGTTTTTCCAGCGCTTCTAACCCGCTTGCCGCCGCGACAATTTTATAATTTTGGGGAGTAAGATAGGCTTCGAGAAGCTCAATATTTTCGGGCTTGTCATCAACAACCAAGATTACCGGATTATTTTTCATCATGTTGAAAACTCATTCATGAATTGACTGACTTCATTTGCAAAGGTGCGCGTATTGATCGGCTTGCCGATAAATCCGCTGTTCGGAATATTTCTTATCTCCTCCATGCCTCCCGCCATAACCGAAGCCGTTACAAAAACAACGGGAATGTCGCTTGTCTCTTTGTCCAGACGCAGCATCCTGGCGGCTTCGGTGCCGCGCATATCCGGAAGCCGCACATCCATAAGGATGATATCCGGTTTTTCTTTTCTGGCGATGGCAATCGCATCGGCAGCATTTTCAGCTTCAAATACTTCAAAGCCGGCAACCTCCAGAAGATCTTTTTCCAGCAGCAGATTATTGCCATTATCATCGACAACCAATGCTTTTTTTTCATTTCACGCATCCTCTCTGGATACAATCGGCAAAGTAAACCGAACCGAGGTGCCGCAATTCAGCCCCGCTGATTCCACGGAAAGCGTCCCGCCATGCAGTTCCACCAGTTTTCTGGAGAGCGGCAAACCCAGTCCGGTCCCCTCGGTGACACGGGAATAGGGCGTATCGACACGGAAAAATCCTTCAAATATTTTTCCCATGTTTTCCGGTGCGATACCGACACCTGTATCCCAGATCAGTATTTCCATCCCGGAATCGGTTTTCATCGCCCGCAGTCCTATCTTATTTTTCTCGGGGGTAAATTTAACCGCGTTGGAAAGCAGGTTGTAAATTACCTCTTTTATTTTGAGTTCATCCGCCTCAATATCCGGCAGATCTTCAGCTATTTCAAGCACCAGTTCAATTCTCTTTTTGCTGATCATATCCGCCAGGAGCAGTGAAATCTCATTTAACAGGTTTTTCATGGATATACTGGATAGGGTCAGCTTCATCTTTCCGGCCTCAACTTTTGCCATATCCAGAATCTGATTGATCAATAAGAGAAGGTGCTGTCCGCTGGTTAAAACATTATTAACGTATTTCTTCTGCTTTTCATTGAGCGATCCGAAAGTCTCGTCATACAGAACTTCAGAGAAACCATTAATGGAGTTAAGCGGCGTACGGAGCTCATGGGACATATTAGCCAGAAATTCAGATTTTACCCGGGCAACGCGTTTCAACTCATCGGCCAGCGTCTTTAACTCTTCATGGGCTTTTCCCAGACCGTTTTCAATCTCTCTGCGCTCGGTGATGTCCTCAATGGCCAGAAGGATGATCCGTTCTTTTCCCGAAGCTCTTTGAATTTGCCGGGCATTCAAAAGCATGATGCGCCGGCCAATGATGGCAAAATCATGTTCCACCTCATAGTTGTCAAAAGCCACCTTTTTGGGCAGGATGTTTTCCAGCAGTTCCCGCAGTTTGGGGATATCCCACTGTTTATTGCCCAGGTCATAAATAAGCTGCCCCACGGTCTCTTCCGGTTTTACCTTAAAGAATTCATAGAAGGAACGGCTGACCGTCACCACCCGGAGATCCTGATTTAAGGAAATTAAGGGTTCACGCACCGTGTTGATAACGCTCTCCGCGAAGTCACTGGCTTCATCCGCGGATTGTTTGATTACTTCCAGTTCTTTGCGTGTCTTCTCCAGTCCGGTTTCTATCTCTCTGCGCTCGGTGATATCCTCGATGGCCAGGAGGATGATCCGCTCTTTTCCCGATACTCTTTGAATTTGCCGGGCATTCAAAAGCATGATGCGCCTGCCGATATCGGCAAAATCGTGTTCCACCTCATAGTTATCAAAAGACACCTTTTTGGGCAGGATGTCTTCCAGCAGTTCCCGCAGTTTGGGGATATTCCACTGTTTATTGCCCAGGTCATAAATAAGCTGCCCCACGGTCTCTTCCGGTTTTACCTTAAAGAATTCATAGAAGGAACGGCTGACCGTCACCACCCTCAAATCCTGGTCCAGAACGATTAAAGGTTCACGCACGGTGTTGATGATGCTCTCGGAGTATTCATTGACAATCAACACCTGCTTGGCCTTTTTTTGTTCGGTGATGTCGTGCATAATGGCCGACACGCCGCAAATATTTCCAAACTTGTCCTTAATTGACGAAAGCGTCAAAGAGATGTCAATGACGACCCCGTCTTTTCGGACACGTTTTGTTTCATGATTTTTAATCAATTCTCCGGCTTGCAGCATCTTAAGCTGGTTAAGTATTTCTTCTTTGTAACCTTGAGGAGCTAACAGAGAAATATTTTTGCCCTGCATCTCTTTTTCGGTATAGCCGTATATTTTTTCCGCCCCTTGATTCCAACTGACAATATCTCCCTGCAACGTTTTTCCAATAATGCCGTCAAGAGAGGTATTAACAATGGCGGCTAAACCAAGATAGGATTCTTCCTGCTTCTTGCGCCGGGTGATGTCTTCAATAGCCAGAAGAATAACCTTCAGCTTCCGGGGCGGATCGGGAATCCGTCGGGCATTTAAAAGCATGATGCGCCTGCCGATATCGGCAAAATCGTGTTCCACCTCATAGTTATCAAAAGACACCTTTTTGGGCAGGATGTCTTCCAGCAGTGCCCGCAGTTGGGGAATATCCCACTGCTTATTGCCCAGGTCATAGATGAGCTGTCCCACGGTTTCTTCCGAGGTTACTTTAAAGACGTCATAGAAGGAACGACTGGCGGTGACTACCCTCAAATCCTGGTCCAGAACGATTAAAGGTTCACGGACGGTGTTGACGATGCTCTCGGCATATTCCTTTGATTCTGTAACCGGCTTTTTCAAACCCATTTTCCGTCTCCTTGACTGCGGTGATGATAAGCGCATATTTTCAACGCCATGCGATTTCAGAAAAACCCTCATTCGTGTGATTACCCGGATCATCAAGCTTTAATAGAACAGCAAATAGCCTGCCAACAGCCGGGACAGTGTCACACGTTTGTATTATCAACCGATGATGACCCTGTCTCTGCCTTCCTCTTTTGCCTTATAGAGAGCTTTGTCTGCTATCCGGATGAGTTCAACCGTATCTAATCCGTGGTCAGGATAGGCAGAGATGCCGAATGATAAGGTAATGGAAGGAAGCAGTTGGCCGCGAAAATTAATTTTCATGTTTTTGATTTCGTTCCTGAGAGTCTCGGCGTATTTGTATGTATCCTCAACGGATGATTCGGGTAGAATAAGCATGAATTCTTCTCCTCCATAACGAAAGATAAAATCAGAGCCACGCAGTTTAAGTTTGAAAAAGGCAGCCAGTTTTACGAGAAATTCATCGCCTGCATCATGCCCGTACGTATCATTGATCTGCTTGAAGTGATCAATATCAATCATGACAATACCTATCTTGGTTTGTTTCCTTACCGCACACAGGATCTCATGCTGGATGACTTCATCCATGTAGCGCCTGTTATACAATCTCGTAAGCGGGTCTCGTATGGACTGGCTTACGAGTTTCTCCGACAGCTTAATATTTGCAATGGAAAGCGAAAGGTATTCCGCAAATATGACACCGATTTCTTTCAGTTCAGCCATATTCCATTGTCTGTCATCTTCTTGCGTGGATTGCTTAGTCCCCAAATGCAATAAGCCGATTATTTCCCCTTTCCCTATCAGTGGCAAACAAATATAAGCCAGGGATGACGTTTGTTTAAGGTGTGGACAGATGGGTCTGGTTTTTATATTTTCAACCGCATAAACACGACCCTGTCTTAAGCCCCAGCACGCATCAGGGGCAAAGATGTTGCTATTCACATCTTCCGGAAAATCCCCCCACTTCGCCACTGATTGCAGGTCCGCTCTGGAATCGCCCAACAGGAACAATGCGCCGTCCGTGCCGGGGAACAATTGGATTGCATAACTAACGACAATGGCAGGCACTTCCTGACCATGGGAACATAACTGGAGCAGTTCTCTCATTTCACTCAGCAGGTTGTTCTGGCGATTGCGCTCTTCAAGTTTATTATTGATGATGAAAAGTTTTTCTTGAGTCTTTTGTATTTTTTCTTCTGTCTGTTTGCGCCCGGTGATATCGCGGATCGTAATCAGGTGCGCTTTTTTACCCAGCCACTCGGTTTCAACCACATACATATCGCCCACTCCCGGATCTTTTCCCGGACGAAAGATATCAATCTCGGTTGTTTTGCCATTTACCAGAGGCAGATCAAAGTCCGTCCCGATAATATTTTCCACTTCCCGGTTAAAGACTCTTCCCGCGGCAGAATTCATAAACTCTATTTTCCCCTTTGCATCGGTTACAATAATCGCATCATCGCTCCGGCTGACGATATTACAAAACTTTTCCTCGGATTCTTTCATAGCGTTCTGGGCCTGCCTGTACTCGGTGATGTCGCGGACGGTCGCCTGCAGAAACACATTGCCGATTTTTTCCATTTTGGAAAGCAGGACAGTTGCGGGAAACTCCTCGCCGTTTATCCGCTTGTGCGTCCACTCGAAATAGTTAAAACCATCGCGGATAGCCTTCTCAATCATCTCTCTGGCCTTCCCTTCCGAGGCACGCCCGTCCGACTGGCGCTCGGGAGAAAGTGTCCAAGGTTCCTTGGACACAAATTCGTCCTCGTTTTTCATCTTAAACATTTCTATTGTGGCTGGATTTCCGGCTGTGAACTTCCAGAACGGCGGTTCAAGTATCATGATTGCGTCGCGGGATTTCTCAAATAGCTCACGATATCTCATCTCGCTCTCCTTCAGTAAATCGTTATAAGCCTTGACCTTCAGCAATGACCGGACCCGGACTAAAAGCTCAACCTTGTCAACAGGCTTGGAAATAAAATCATCACAACCGGCTTCAATTCCTTTTACCCGATCTTCCTTTTCCCGCAATGCGGTAACCATAATGATCGGAAGCAGTTGATGTGTAGCATCCTGCCTGACCCTGCGGGCAACCTCAAAACCATTCATGCCGGGCATCAATACGTCCAGCAGAATCAGATCGATTTGATTGCCGGAAATTTTTTCCAGAGCTTCTTCACCGTTTGCCGCCTGAGCAATTTCATAACCCTGCGGGGCAAGATAGGCTTCAAGAAGCTCAATGTTTTGAGGCTGGTCATCAACAATTAAGATTACCGGTTTGCCTTTCATCCTCTACCCCTTTCAGATTCACTTCGGTGGAGAAGGAATATGTTTCCGCAGCAGCTCGGCAAACTGTTCCGGCACAATGGGTTTACTGAAGTAATAACCCTGCATCTCATCACAGGAGTGGTCATTTAAGAAGTTCATTTGGTCCAACGTTTCCACACCTTCGGCGATGACATTAAGACTTAGCGTCTTGCCCATGGCGATAATCGCTTCGGTAATGGCTTTTTCCTCAGCATCCTGAGGAACATGACGGATAAAGGAGCGATCCACCTTGAGCGTATCGATGGGGAAGTGCTTGATCTGGGCAAGAGATGAATAGCCGGTGCCGAAATCGTCAATGGCCAGGCGTACGCCCAGGCTCTTGATTTCAGATAACACATCCAGCATGCGCGTGGGGTTATGCATGACCATGCTTTCGGTAATTTCCAGCTCCAGCAGGTTTGGCGCCATGCCGGAATCATTCAGCGCATTTTTAATATTTTCGATTAAGGATTCATCCATAAGCTGGCGAAGTGACAAATTTAACGCCATGCACACAGCGGGAAGACCCTGCTGTTGCCAGGCGACATTTTGGGCGCACACTGTCTTCAATGCCCACCGGCCTATCGGCACAATCAGACCGGTTTCTTCGGCCACGGGAATAAATTGCGTGGGGGACACCGAACCAAGATAGGGATTCTGCCAGCGCAGCAGTGCCTCCACACCGGTGATCGCATTCGTTTTGAAGTCAACCTGGGCCTGATAATCTAAAGAGAACTCATTGCGCTCAAGGGCAAAGCGCAGGTTTGTTTCGATCGATAGATGTTCCAGCGATCTTGATTGAATATCTTTGGAGTAGAACTGGTAGTTATTCTTGCCTTCCTCTTTGGCCAGATACATGGCTATATCGGAATTTTTCATCAGGGACTGCTCGTCCTCGGCATCCTTCGGGTACAGGCTGATGCCGATGCTTGCCGTTATATGGCATTCCTGCCCCATAAGCGTCATGGGTTTAATAATGCTGGTAAGGATCTTGTGGGCGACCGTGGCAACATGGTTTGAATCGATTACCTCCTCGATCAATATAACGAACTCATCTCCTCCCAGACGACCGACGACATCGGCTGTCCGCAGCGGCTGCTTCAACCGCGTGGCAATTTCCTTCAGCAGTTGATCTCCCGCCTCGTGCCCCAGGGTATCATTGATAAGCTTGAAGCGATCCAGGTCGATGAATAGTACGGCAAACTGCCGCTGATATCGACGCGCGGCATGAATGGCATGGTTTAGCAGTTGGCTGAACATCGAGCGGTTGGGCAGTCCCGTCAGCGTGTCGTGTGTGGCGAGGTATTGAACTTCTTCCATAGACGCCTGGAGTTCCCCGGTGCGGTCGAGGACTTTCTGCTCAAGGGTACGGTTTAATTCCCTGTTTTTTTCGACCTCGGTCTCGGCGATTTTCGTTGCTTCATCGGCCTTCTGCAATGCGCGTTTGTTGATGGTGAATATCAGGAGTGATCCCACACCGGCACTCGCCATGCCAATAATGGCATCGATCATATATTCGACCATGACTTCATCGGTGAATTGCAATTGCTGCTGGATATAGAGGGTACATCCGAGAAACATAAGGATATTTGCAACGGCATACCCAATGATCACCGCACTGCGTTTTGAGACAAGAAGGGCCGTAAACGTCATGAATCCGATAACCATGGCCACCGTGTCAAGGCGGGCAAGCAGGGCGCCGCTTTCCGTGAGCATGGTCATCCAGATTGCAGACGTTGAAACGACAAGTATTGTATGCGCCGCAATATAAAAATAACCGTATTTAATCAGCGCTATGCAGACAATAAGAATTAATCCGCTGATTGCGACCGGGAGAATGACCCCCAGATCATTATTTCCCTGGATAATGTAGGAAGCAATAAGGGTGAAAATTACGAATGTCAGGGTCAGGCATATTCGTAAAAGTATTTTTACCCTCTGCTGGGTAATGTAATCGCTGTTTTCATATTTCTGGAAGAAAAAATATTGAATTTTTGCGAACATAACAACCTCATAAATGGGTAGAAGCGATCATCCGGCGGACCAGCGCCCTGCGATTTCAGAAAAAACACTCATTCGTGTGATTACCAGGATCATCAAGGTTTAATAGAATAGCAAATAGCCTGCCAAGAGCCGAGGCCATATCGTAATTTTGGATTCATCCATGAATAACCGTTGGTTAGGTTAACAGGAGCAAACAGCCCCATGGCGCGAAACGATTGATTAGACCTCCATATTTAGTGGAGCCTCAATATATTGAGGGGAGAATTAGAATACAGAATTACCTTACATTGTGGTCGTTTCAAGCTGAAAACTTTTTTCCCTGAATAATTTAAGACAGGCCTCTGCAACCGTTTCGTCGTACTGGATTCCTTTATTTTTCTCAATTTCCTTCAGGGCGGCGTCAATACCCAGCGCCGCACGATAGGGACGGTGAGAGGCCATGGCTTCCACGACATCGGCCACGGCCATAATGCGGGCTTCCATGAGAATTTCATCGCCTTTCAGATTTCCCGGATAGCCTGATCCGTCCATCCGTTCATGGTGCTGATAAATAATTTGCGCCAGCGGCCAGGGGGATTCAACATTCTTCAGTATCTCGTATCCACTCCTGGAGTGTTCTTTAATCAGGGTGAATTCGATGTCGGTCAACCTGGAAGGCTTGGACAATATTTCCGCGGGAATGGATATTTTCCCGATGTCATGGATGGAACCCGCCATGCGGATTCCGTCGATTATTTCCTGAGCTAATCCCATCTCCGTGGCAATGGCACAGGCCATATCCGCAACCCGAAGCTGATGACCGGCCGTATAGGGATCTCTGGCCTCTAGAGCGGACACCAGGACCTGAACGGTTGCGCCAAAGGCCTTCTTGAGGCTTTCATGGGTTTGTTTAAGCTCCTCATCCGCCCGTTTGCGCTCGGTGATATCACGGGTTACTCCCAGAACACCCGCCAGCTGCTGATTTTCATCTCTGATAAAAGAGAGTCTCACCTCCGTCCACACGCCGGTCCCGTCTTTTCGCTTCAGTTCCAACTGAAGCAGCCGGGATCTGTTCATCCCGATCTGTTCGGATTTTTCCAGATCGAAGAGCTCAGCTACAGTCCAGATGGCCGGATTCAAGGAAGAGGGCATCAACGTCTCCATGGACGGTTGGTTCAATAACTCTTCCGGTTCATATCCCCTGAGATTTTTTATGGAAGGGCTGATGTAAGTGTAATTCAGATTCATATCCAAAACGAAAATGACGTCACTGACGTTGTCTGCCAGCAGACGATATTTTTTTTCACTTTCCTTCAACATCTCATCCGCCAGATGGCGCTCGCGCCGGTTCCCGGCATCCTTCAGCGCTTGTTCTATGGCAGGCGCCAGACGGGACAGCCTGTCCTTCATGACGTAGTCATGCGCTCCAGCCTTCATTAAGGCGACTGCGATTTCTTCACCGATGGTGCCTGAAACGACGACAAACGGGATGTCCCGGCCGCTCTGCTTCAGCACGGCCAGGGCGCCGGGCGCATCAAATTGCGGCAGCCCGTGATCTGAGATAACAATATCAAAGGCCTCTTTGCTCAAGGCGGCTTTCATCTCAGCCGCGGTTTGGGCCACCACATAGGTAACAAGGTAGCCCGCGGCTTTCAGCGCGCGGACTTCCAGTGCCACGTCCCTGTCCGAATCTTCCATGATCAGTACTTTGAGTGCTGTGTCCATAAATCCCTCACACCACCGGCGGTGGTTCATTCAGTAATAGCCAGTATAGGCCCAGATTGCGCACGGCCTCGGTAAACTGGTGAAAATCAACCGGCTTGCGGATGTAGCTGTTCGCTCCCAGATCGTAACTGGCGATCAAATCCTGTTCCTGATCGGATGATGTGAGAATGACCACCGGGATGCGCTTGGTGTGTTCATTGGCGCGTATTTCTTTTAAGACCTCCAGACCGTCTATCCTGGGCAATTTCAGGTCCATCAGGACCACGGAAGGCAAATCCCGTGCGTCCCTGCCGGCATACCGGCCTATGGCAAAAAGGTAGTCCAGCGCCTCTTGGCCGTCTTCGGCGACAATCAGTTTATTGGTAATTCGATTCTGCTCCAGCGCCCGTTTGGTCAGCTTGACGTCGCTGGGATTGTCTTCGACCAGAAGAATGTGCTTGCTGTTCACGTTGCCTCCTTTAATGTGAAATAAAAGGTTGCTCCCGCATTTACCTGCGCCTCGGCCCGGATGTATCCCCCGTGCCGGTTGATGATACGCTGCACGCTGGCCAGGCCGATGCCAGTGCCGGGGAATTCCGATGTCTTGTGCAGACGCCGGAACACCCCGAACAGTTTGTTTGCATACGCCATGTCAAAACCGACGCCGTTGTCACGCACGAAGAAGGATTTTTTACCCTCCTTTTCAACCTGGCCAAACTCAATGATCGCGCCTGAATTTCTGGAACTGAACTTTGCTGCATTATCCAGCAGGTTTTTCAGAGCAATCTCGATCAGGCCGAAATCGCCCAACGCCGTAAGCCCCGGCTGAATGATAAAATCCGCCTGGAGGGCGGGGTTTTGCAGCCTCAGGCGGGAGATGATGGATTGCGCCATGGCCGTCATATCCAACGGCTGCTGGTTCATCTCGATGCGGCTTTGCCTTGAAAACGTCAGCAGGTCATCAATCAGCCGGCCCATGATCTGCGTTTCTGAACGCACACGATCGATGTACTCGCGGCCCTGTTCGTCCAGTTTATCTTTGAAGTCTTCCAGCAGCGCCAGGCTCCATCCGTCAATGCCGCGCAACGGCGCGCGCAGGTCGTGGGAGACGGAGTAGGCAAAGGATTCCAGTTCTTCATGCGCTTTTTTCAGATTGTTTTCTATCTCTTTACGTGCGGTGATGTCCTCAATGGCCAGAAGGATGATCCGTTCCTTGCCGGTCCTTTGTTCAATTTGGCGGGCATTCAAAAGCATAGTGCGCCGGCCGATGTCGGCAAAATCGTGTTCAACCTCGAAGTTGTCAAAGGTTGCCTTTTCGGGCAGGATGGTTTCCAGCAGTTCCCGCAGTTTGGGGATATCCCACTGTTTATTGCCCAGATCATAGATAAGCTGCCCCACCGTCTCTTCCGGTTTTACCTTGAAGAATTCATAGAAGGAACGGCTGACTGTGACCACCCTGAGATCTTGATCAAGAGAAATTAACGGCTCACGCACAGTATTGATGACGCTCTCGGCAAATTCACTGACTTCATCCGCGGCTATTTTAATAACCGCCAGTTCTTTTCTGGTCTTTTCCAGACCGCTTTCAATCTCTTTACGTACGGTGATGTCCTCGATAGCCAGCAGGATGATCCGTTTTTTGCCAATCCCTTGTTCAATTTGCCGGGCATTCAAAAGCATAGTGCGCCGGCCGATGTCGGCAAAATCGTGTTCAACCTCGAAGTTGTCCAAGGTTGCCTTTTCGGGCAGGATGGTTTCCAGCAGTTCCCGCAGTTTGGGGATATCCCACTGTTTATTGCCGAGATCATAGATAAGCTGCCCCACCGTCTCTTCAGGTTTTACCTTAAAGACGTCATAGAACGAACGGCTGGCCATGACCACTCTCAAATTCTGATCCAGAACAATTAAAGGTTCACGGACGGTGTTGACGATGCTCTCGGCGTATTCCTGAGATTCTGTTGCGTTTTTTTTCACGGCCATTTTCCATCTCCCTGCGCCTGGTGATTCTTTGAACTATTTATTGTTCGAATTCATCATCCGTGGGGCTGTACTGTTCAGATTCACTTCGGTGGAGAGGGAACATGTTCCCGCAGCAGATCGGCAAACTGATCAGGCTGAATAGGTTTACTGAAATAATAACCCTGCATCTCATCGCAGACATGTTCCCGCAAGAAGTCTTCCTGCTCCTGCGTCTCCACACCTTCGGCAACAACGGTCAGGCTTAGAGTTTTGCCCATATTGATGATCGCTTCGATCATCGCTCTGCCTTCAGAATCCTGCGAAATGTTACGAATAAATGACCTGTCCACCTTGAGCGTGTCGATAGGGTAATGTTTGATCTGGGCGAGAGAAGAGTAGCCCGTGCCGAAATTGTCGATGGCCAGCCGCACACCCATTTTCTTGATATCGGTCAGCATTGTTATCAGGTGTGCCGGATTATGCATGATCATACTTTCAGTGATTTCCAATTCCAGAAGATTTGGCGCCATGCCGGAATCCTTCAACACGGATTTAATATCTTCCAATAAGTTTTCGTCCATGAGTTGACTAAGCGTTAAATTTATCGCCACACAGACAGGGGACAGACCCTGGCTCTGCCAGGCGATATTTTGAGCGCATGCTGTTTTCATTACCCACTTGCCGATGGGAATGATCAGCCCTGTTTCCTCGGCCACCGGAATGAATCGAGTAGGAGTTACTGAACCAAGACATGGGTTTTCCCAACGCAGCAAGGCTTCCACTCCATTGATCGCGCCTGTTTTAAAATCCAGTCTTGCTTGATATTGCAATGAGAATTCTTTGCGCTCCAGCGCATGACGCATGTTTGTTTCGATAGACAAGTGTTCAATTGATTTTGACTGAAGATCTTTAGAGTAGAACTGGTAGTTATTCTTGCCTTCTTCTTTGGCAAAATACATGGCAATGTCCGCATTCTTCATCAAGGTTTGTTCGTCTTCGCCATCCGCAGGATACATACTGATGCCGATGCTGGCGGTTACACGGCAATCTTCCCCCATAATAACTACCGGCTTGATAGTTGTGGTAAGTATTTTCTGGGCTACGGTCTCGACCTGGACCAACTCGTTCACTTCCTCGATCAGTATTACGAACTCATCACCTCCCAGACGGCCGACAGCATCATCTGCTCCCGGACGGCCGACAACATCCGCCGTGCGCAACGTTTGTCTGAATCTCGACGCAATTTCCTGCAAAAGATGATCTCCGGCCTCGTGACCCAGAGAGTCGTTGATAATTTTAAAGCGGTCCAGATCGATGAATAAAACGGCAAACTGCCGCTTGTTGCGTCTGGCCACCTGGATGGCGTGATTCAGCAGTTGACTGAACATCAAACGATTAGGAAGTCCGGTCAGGACATCGTGCATGGCCAGGTATTGAATCTTTTCGGCGGCGAGTTTGCGTTCGGTGATGTCGCGTCCAATTCCTCGAAAGCCGATAATTTCCCCCTTTTTATTTTTCAGAGGGAAACCGGAGTTTTCGATGGATGCTATTGTTCCATCCTTATGTATAAACTTGTATAAAATGTCCCTTTCGGGCTTACCGGTAGTGTATAGCCTGCTGAAGGCATTATACACAGTTTTGATATCCTCTTTGGCGATTGAACATCGGAAGCTTGTTCCGAGCAGTTCTTCTTTAGACTTTCCTAAGTAACGACAAATCGAATCATTGACAAAGGTATAATTGCCGGCGATATCTACTTCATAATATCCATCCGCCATCTCATCAAGTATCGTCCGGTATCTCTCCTCGCTCTGCCGTATGATCTCTTCCGCCCGCTTGCGTTCAGTGATGTCGCGGACAACTGCCTGAATAACCGGTTTACCATCCAGTTCCATGGCATTGAGCAGTACCTCGGCAGGGAATGTCTCGCCGGTGCCGTTTCTTTTGTGCACCCACTCAAAGCGATGACTGCCGTTTTCCATCGCCGTCGCAATCATCCGGTTGGCCAGCGCCATGGAATCCGTGCCGCATGGCTGCTGCGGCGGTGACAAATCGGCGGGGTGTTTCTTGCAAAACTCCTCCCGGGTCGCGCAGCCGAATATTTTCAGGGTCGCCTTGTTGCAGTCGATAAAGCCATTCTCGTCCAGCAACATCACTGCGTCGCTGGTCGAATCGTAGAGCATGCGGAACTTCGTCTCTGAGCGGTGCAGCCCTTCCATCGCTGCATGGAGTTCCCCGGTGCGGTCGAGAACTTTCTGCTCAAGGGTAAGATTTAGTTCACGGTTTTTTCCGGCCTCGGTCTCGGCGATTTTCGTTGCTTCATCGGCCTTCTGCAATGCGCGTTTGTTGATGGTGAATATCAGGAGTGATCCCACGCCGGCGCTCGCCATGCCAATCATGATATCGGTCATATATTCGAACATGACATCATTGGTGAATTGCAATTGCTGCTGGAGATAGAAGGTGCATCCGAGAAACATAAGGATATTTGCAACGGCATACCCGATTACAACAGCACTGCGTTTTGAAACAAGAAGGGCCGTAAACGTCATGAATCCGATGACGATGGCCACCGAGTCAAGGCGGGCAAGCAGGGTGACGTTTTCCGTGATCATGGTCATCCAGATTACAGACGATGAAACTACCAGTATTGTATGCGCCGCAATATAAAAATAACCGTATTTAATCAGCGCTATGCAGACTATAAGAATAAATCCGCCAATTGCCATGGGAAGGATTGTCCCCGGATCAGTTACCCTCCGAACAATCAAGGAAACAGTCATGACTAAGATTACAAATGTCAGGGTCAGGCATATTCGTAAAAGTATTTTTACCCTCTGCTGGGTAATGTAATCGCTGTTTTCATATTTCTGGAAGAAAAAATATTGAATTTTTGCGAACATAGCAACCTCATAAATGGGTAAAAGCGGTCATCCGGTAGGTCGGCGCCCTGCGATTTCAGAAAAACCCTCATTCGTGTGATTACCAGAAGCATCAAGCTTGAATAGAATAGCAAATAGCCTGCCAAGAGCCGAGGCCATATCGTAATTTTGGATTCATCCATGAATAACCGTTGGTTAGGTTAACAGGAGCAAACAGCCCCATGGCGCGAAACGACTGATTAGACCTCCATATTTAGCGGAGCCTCAATATATTGAGGGGAAAAATCAGAAGACAGAAGGAATTAACTTACATTGTGGTCTCTTCAAGCTGAAAACCTTTTTCCCTGAATAATTTCAGACAGGCCGCTGCAACCGTTTTGTCGTACTGGATTCCTTTATTTTGCTCGATTTCCTTCAGGGCGGCGTCAATACCCAGCGCCGCACGATAAGGCCGGTGAGAGGCCATGGCTTCCACGACATCGGCCACGGCCATAATGCGGGCTTCCATGAGAATTTCATCGCCTTTCAGATTTCCCGGATAGCCTGATCCGTCCATCCGTTCATGATGCTGATAAATAATTTGCGCCAGCGGCCAGGGGGATTCCACATTCTTCAGCATCTCATATCCACTCTGGGAGTGTTCTTTAATCAGGAGAAATTCGAGGTTTGTCAATTTGGTAGGCTTGACCAATATCTCCGCGGGGATGGATAATTTTCCGATGTCATGGATGGAACCTGCCATACTGATTCCATCAATTTCATTCTGGGGCAATCCCATCTCCACGGCAATGGCACGGGCCAGATCCGCAACCCGGCGCTGATGACCGGCCGTATAGGGATCTCTGGCCTCTAAAGCGGACACCAGAACCTGAATAGTCGTATTCACCGCCTTCCTGAGACTTTCGACGGTCTGTTGAAGTTCCACCTCCGCCCGCCTGCGGTTAGTGATGTCCCGACTTACACCAATAAGGCCAAGCGGCCGCTGATTTTCATCTCTGATAAAGGAAACTTTCACCTCTGTCCAAACGGTGCTCCCGTTTTTTCGTTTCATTTCCAGTTGAAACATTTGGGGTTCTTTGCTCTCTCTTTGTCCGGATATTTCCATCTCCACGAACTCGGATAAAGTCCTCACGGCCATATCCCAGGAGGATGGCGTCATCGTCTCAGAAGATTGCAGGTTCAACAACTCTTCCGGTTCATATCCCATTAATGTTTTTACAGCCGGGCTGACATAGGTGTAATTCAAATTTACATCTAAAACGAAAAGGACGTCATCGATATTATCGGCCAGCAGGCGATATTTTTTTTCACTTTCCTTCAACGCCTCCTCCGCCTGCTTGCGTTCGGTGATGTCCCGGGACACTGAGATTATGCCCACTGGTTTCTTTGCCGTATCCCGCATAAAAGACAGGCTATTATCCATATAAACGATGGACCCGTTCTTTCTGTACTGCTCCACTTCCAGAATGCGGGTTCTGCCGGGGTCTGCCGTACCGCTGGCTTCCAATTTCATTTCTTCTTCAAAGACCCTGGCAACGATCCGCAGGGATTCAGGCGTCATGACCTGTTCAAGGGTTTGCGCCGTGGCCTCTTCGACAGTGTATCCCCGCATACGCATGATGGAAGGGCTGACATAGGTAAAACGCAGATTCATATCCATTACGGCTATGACATCCGCCATATTATCCAACACCCAACGGGACTTCTCCTCGCTCTCCCGCAACTTCTCCTCTGCACGCTTGCGCTCGGTAATATCACGGATATTGCATTGTACCAACTTTGCCCTGTCAACAAGATATATATCCGTATCGATATGCTGTCCGGTCCTGGTTTTTACCGGGACATCATCGTAATTAAGAATGCCTGTCTTGTTCAAATTTTGCATGATCGTTTGGAAATCATCCATGCCGAGCGAAATACCGATGTCCTGAAGCTTATTCCCTATGCTCTCCTTTGTGTTATAGCCCAACATTTTCTCGGCGGCCGGATTAGCATGGGTTATCTTTCCTTCGCGTTTCTCGAGAAGGACGATCCCGTCGCTGGCCGTCTCAAAAAGACGCCGGTACTGTTCTTCGGAGTCTATTAACAAACTTTCCAGTTGCTTGCGTTCGGTGATATCCTCGATGGCCAGGAGAATCATCTTTGTGCCGATGTCTTTCCGATATATCCGGCGGGCATTGAGCAACATGACTTTGTGACCGATGCTCTCGAAATCATGCTCAACCTCGAAGTCGTCGAATGCTTCTTTTTCAGGCAGGACTTCTTCCAGCAACTCCCGAAGTTTGGGGATGCCCCATTGCTTGTTGCCAAGGTCGTAGATGAAAGTTCCGATCGTCTCCTCGGAGGTTACTTTAAAGGTTTTGTAAAAGTTGCGGTTCGCCGAGATGATCTTCAGGTTTGCATCCAAAACCAGGAGGGGCTCTCGAATAGTTCCCACAATACTTTCGGCATAGCGACGGGCCTCCTCGGCCGCAAGCTCAAATAATATAATCCCGGTTGCCGATTTCTCCAGAGCGGCGTTTTGCGAACGCAATTCCGTCAGTTCATCGATGAGCTGTTTCTTTGTCTTGGATTGATCCATCATCTTGTTATTCCAGCGTAATGATATGATCTGTTGGTTGGGAAGTTAACCTGAGTCAGCCATGACCGGCTGCTAATGCTCAGTCATGAATACATGACCTTTTAACAATAAGGTTATTTATTTCATGATGTCAAGATGCATCGGCAACGCTACCGTGTCAAAATAGAATTCGCCTCATCCCTTTTGGTCTCTTCCTGCTTGTGGCGGAAGAGACCAGAAAGCTCGTCATGCGAAGATTAAGGCCGCCGTAAGGACAGGAGACAGAAGAATAAAAAAATATTCTATCTTCTGGATTCTGACTTCTATATTCTGTCTTTAATTCTGCTTCTTTGCCTGAGGCCGGACGATCCCGAGCTTATGCATTCTTGCCCTGAGCGTACTCGGGTTGAGGCCGAGGATTGCGGCGGCCCCGTCCTTTCCCTCGATGCGCCACTTTGTTTCAGAAAGAATTTTCAGCATCTGGTTTCGCTCCGTCTCCTCCAGGGTTCTCACGGCACATGATACCGCGGGGGATGATATTTCCAGTTTATCCGCCAGATGCAAAACCGGCCCCTGACACAGAATCACGGCGCGTTCAATGATGCTTTCCAGTTCCCGGACGTTCCCGGGCCACGGATAATCCTGCAGGGTCGCCATGGTCTCCTTCGCAATCGTCGTGATCTGTTTGCCGGATTGTCTGGCATACCGCTCGACGAAGTTCCGGACCATCAGCGGGATGTCTTCCCGCCGCTGCCGCAGGGATGGGACCGTGATGGGGAACACATTGAGCCGATAGTAAAGATCCTGCCGGAACCGGCCCTCGCGGACCTCTTTCTCCAGATCGCGATTGGTTGTCGCCACAATCCTGACATCAACCTTGATGGTATTGGACGAACCCAGTCGCTCAAACTCGTGATGCTGAATCACCCGCAGGAGTTTGATCTGCAACTCCAGCGGCAACTCCCCGACTTCGTCCAGGCAAATGGTGGAACCGTTGGCAAATTCAAACCGGCCCATCCGCCGGGTGTCGGCGCCGGTAAAAGCGCCCTTCTCCCGGCCGAACAACTCACTCTCTATTAAATTGGCCGGCAGGGCGGCACAGTTGACCGTGATCAAAGGCCGCTCCTTTCTGGGGCTCAAGTGATGGATGGCGGCGGCGATCAGTTCCTTTCCCGTCCCGGTTTCCCCGAGGATGAGGACCGTTGTATTCGCGGAAGCCACTTGCTGTACCCGATAGAGAACATACTTGAGGCTGTCGCTTTCCCCGATAATATTCTCAAATGAATGTTTCGTTTTGTATTCGTCACGGAAGTAAATATTCTCGGCCTCGAGCCGGTCTTTCATGGTCTCAATTTCTGAAAGAGCCATTTGAAGATCATGAGTCCGTTCGTGAACCCGTTGTTCCAGTTCGTCTTTGGCTTTTTGCAGCGCCTCCTCCGCCTGCTTGATCCGGCTGATATCCAGATTGATTCCCGCCCAATAGATAAGGTCACCCTCATCATTCTTCACCGGAACGCCACGGGCCAGGATGGGATGCCACTGGCCGTCAGCTCCACGGTAGCGATGCTCGATGTCCCAGACACCCTCGGACCGTACACACTCCTTCCACATGGAGAGGGTGTGTTCAATATCGTCGGGATGCAGAACGTCACTCCAACCGAAATCCGAACACTGCTGCTGCGTTAAACCCACCAGTCTGAGAAAAGAGTCGCTGGCGTATCTATTGCGGCCATCAGGGTCACAAACCCAAACGCCGTAATTAATGGATTCCCCGATGGCGCGGTAAAGCTTCTCACTGTCGCGCAGCGCCTGTTCCGCCTGTTTGCGCCTGGTGATTTCCTGCGCATAAATACGCGCAACTTTCAGATGGTCCGGCACAATGATGCTTTCGATAAACGTTCTGCCGTTTATTTCCACCTCACGGAGTTCGTATCGCCCATCGTTTCTTTGTTCCATCTCTTTTATTGTTTTGGTCAGATCACGCGGGAGCAAGAGGCGAACGTTATCATCGGAGATTTTTAACTTTTTTAACATCTTCGTGGTTGCAGCGTTGCAATACAGGATCCGTCCCTGAAGATCCGTCTCGATAACCGGATTGGGATTGAGCTCGGGAAATGAAGCAAGATGCTCAATCCTTGCCTCCGCCTTTTTGTGCTCGGTGACATCCATGATGGTGGTATGGATATTTCCGGCATGGCCTTCGATATTTTCCCTGGCAATGCTTTGGAGATGCGCAGGGAAAATCGAACCGTCTTTTCTCTTCAATCGAATATCACAGGTTGGAGCGTCCTGTTTTTGAAAAACATCTTTGCAGTGCTTTAAATAAATATCTCTTTCCGCCGTTGTAGCGATAAAGTTGCTAAAGGGTTTCTTAATCAGTAATTTTCTTTCGATCCCCAGCAGTTTCGCGCCGGTCAGATTTACTTCGAGTATCAGTCCTTTCGTATCAAAGGTGAAATAGCCGACGGGTGCAAAATCATAGAGTTCAATATATTTGTTGCGCGATAACTCCAGGTCTTCCTGAGCGCGCCGAAGCTCTGCATTTTGCATCTCCAGTTCGATCTGGTGAACCTCCAGCTCATGGACAAGCCGCTTTGCGTCTTTTTCGGAACGGGGAGAATGCAATGCAGATGCTTTCGCACCCAACCGGTCTTCCGCACGGCGGCGCAGTCGGGTGTCTGCTGCTGAAGGTCTCTTGCTTTTGGTGGCGCCCATGGCAGCTCCTTGTAGAAGCCAGGGAATTTAGAAGCCAGAAGTCAGAATCCAGAATAAAAAACATTCTATCTTCTGTATTCTATCTTCTGTCTCCTGACTTCTGACTTCTGACTTCTGTCTTCTTCTTTCAGTCTTTCTATTTCCTCCCGCAGTTTTGCCTCCAACTTCTTGGCCGCGGTGATGTTCGAAAAGGTGATCACGACCCCGTCGATGACGTCCTCGGTGGTGCGGTACGGCATGATGCGCACCAGAAACCAGCGTCCGTCGGTAGCGGTGATCTGCTTTTCCGAAAAGACCAGCGTCCTGAGCACTTCCCGTGCTTCTTCGGTCATCGTGGGATAGAGCAGATCGCTTGTGATGTCGGAAAGCGGCCGTCCCACGTCGCCGGGAATCAGTTTGAAAAGTTTGTCCGCCCCGGTGGTAAAACGCCGGACATGGAGATCGTTGTCCAGAAAGACGGTGATGATTTCCGTGCTGTTGAGCAGATTCTTCATGTCGTTGTTTATCCAGGAAAGCTCATCCATCTTGGAGAGTTGCTCGGCGTTCACCGTCTGCAGTTCTTCGTTCATGGATTGCATCTCTTCCCTGGAGGTGGTCAGCTCTTCATTGGTGGATTGCAATTCTTCATTGGTGGACTGCAACTCCTCGTTGGTTGATTTGAGCTCTTCTTGCGAGGATTGCATTTCCTCGCGGGTCGTCTGGAGTTCTTCACGCAGATGCCGCACTTCCTGTTCCAGTTCCAAAACCCTGGCATGGCCGACAGGCGCGGTCTTTGCGCCGGCCTTTGTTTTCTTTTCCGGGGGCGCAGCCACTTCGGTAAAAACAATCATGACCATCCCCTTAAGCGCCTCCGGCTCTTCGATGGCCGAAACAGTGATATCGACCGTGTGTGCGCCGCTGCTTTCGCCAACCGTGAGGCCCTGAACCGTAACTGCGCCTTTTTTCCTCAGGGCCTTCTGAAAGGCATTCCCGAGATCAAAGCGGAGTCCTATGCGCGCCATGGCAAAAATATTCCAGTTGGCTTTGCCGGCTGCCGGTTCCAGATACTTACCCGTCCGCCCGCTGATATAGAGAATATCCCCCTTGTTATTGACCAGCACGGCAGGCGGGGAAAAGTGCTGCAGGAGCAACTGGTCCGCGAGTGACTGAAGATTGATTGCAGGTTTCAACGTATTTAACTCCTTGAAGACTCCCGGTAGAGTGTGCAAAAAAAGAGCCGGCAGCAGCGCCGATTCGGCCGTGAGGACCGATTCAATCCGCCGGAAAAGTCGCGCTTTGACGTCAAGCGGGGCGAAGAGATCGGTGAACGCGCTGATGGTCTCCGAATTTCCCAGAAACAAAACGCCGCCCGCATTCAGGCTGTAGTGAAAGAGCGGCAGAATCTTTTTCTGAAGTTCCGGCGTCAGATAGATTAACAGGTTGCGGCAGACGATCATATCCAGTTTGGTAAAGGGCGGGTCCATGAGGACGTTCTGCGTGGCAAACGTTACCATTTCACGGATTTCTTTCCCGATCCGGTAGCCGCCGTCTTCCTTGATAAAAAACCGCTTCAGACGTTCAGGCGAGACATCTGCGGCAATGTTGGCCGGATAGAATCCCTGCCTGGCTTTGTCGATCGTTTCCCGGTCCAGGTCGGTGGCAAAGATATGCAGGGTATATTTTTTTTCCGGTTTGACTTGTTCCAGGGCCTCCTTGAAGACCATGGCCAGCGAATAAGCTTCCTCTCCGGTTGAGCAGCCCGCCGACCAGGCCCTGAGCGCCGGACGGGTTTCTCTGTTGTTCACGAGCGCCGGAATGGCTTTCCGACGAAGATATTCCCACGGCGCCTCATCGCGGAAAAAACTGGTCACGCCGATTAAAAGTTCCTTGAAAAGGAGTTCCACTTCCTGCGGATTCTCCTGCAGATAGCGGACATAGGCGGCGATCCTGCCGATCTGGTGAATGCTCATGCGCCGCTCGATCCGGCGGTAAACGGTATTTTTCTTGTACAGCGAGAAGTCGTGGCCTGTCTTGGAACGGAGCAGAATGAGGACTTTCTCGAGAGCGCTTTGATCCTTCTCCTCTTGCGGCGAATCCGTTTTGGCGATGACGAGGACATGCCTTAAGTAGTCGATAATCTTTCCGGGCAACTCCTCCGCCGGGGCGACAAGATCGGCAAGCCCTGCTTCAATAGCGCTTTTGGGCATACTGTCAAACTTGGCCGAGCCGGGGTCCTGCACCAGCGCCACACCCATTTTTTCCTTGATGGCCCGCAGGCCCATTGTGCCGTCCGAACCCATGCCGGAGAGGATGACACCGATGCTGCATTCCTGCCGATCTTCGGCAAGCGAGCGCAAAAAGAAATCGATCGGGAGGCGCAGGCCGCGGGAGGTCGTTGGTTCAAACAAATGCAACACACCGTGCAGGATAGACATGTCCTTGTTGGGGGGGATGACATAGACACAGTTCGGTTTGATCCGCATCCGGTCTTTGACCTGAAAAACATCCATGGCGGTGGCGCGTCCGAGGAGTTCGTGCATGATTCCTTTGTGCGTCGGGTCCAGATGCTGGACAATCACAAAGGCCATGCCGCTTGATTCGGGCACCTTCCTCAGAAATTGCTCCAAGGCTTCCAGGCCTCCGGCGGAAGCGCCGATGCCGACAATAGGAAACGGGAGGTTCTCCGGTTTGGCCGGTGTCCCTTTGAGCAGACCGGAAGCTTTATCCCGTTTGTGACGGTTGCTCGCAGCATCTGTTTGTTTTTTCATGGGTAAATTATATCAGAATTTTCTTAAATATGCGAATCTCATTCTTGTGTCTCCGGCCTTGCGATTCCAATCTTATGCATCCTTGCTCTGAGCGTGCTGGCGTGGAGGCCCAGGATGGCGGCGGCCCCGTCATTGCCCTCAATGCGCCATCCGGTCTCTGCCAGGATTTTCATAATCTGGTTTCGCTCCGTCTCTTCCAGGGTTCTGACGGCGGATGAAATTTGCGGGGATGAAATCTTCAGTTTATCGACCAGTTGCAAAGTAGGACCTGGGCTCAGGATGACAGCCCGTTCAATGATGCTTTCCAGTTCGCGGACGTTGCCGGGCCATGGATAATCCCGCAGGGTCTTCATCGTCTCCTTGGAAATCGACGTGATCTGCTTGCCCAGTTTTCTGGAAAACCGCTCGATAAACGATTGAACCATCAGCGGGATGTCATCTTTGCGCAACCTGAGAGGCGGAACCGTGATGGGAAAGACGTTAAGCCGGTAGAAAAGATCCTGCCGAAACCGGCCCTGGCGGACTTCTTCATTAAGGTCTCGATTGGTCGTCGCCACGATCCGCACGTCAATTTTAATCGTCTGGGAAGAACCCAGTCGCTCAAACTCGTGATGCTGGATGACCCTCAGAAGCTTGGCCTGCAACTCCAGCGGCAATTCCCCGATCTCGTCCAGACAAAGGGTGGAACCATTGGCGACTTCAAACCGACCGATCCGCCGGCTGTCGGCCCCGGTAAATGCGCCTTTTTCGCGGCCGAACAATTCACTCTCGATTAAATTTGCCGGAAGCGCGGCGCAGTTGACGGTGAACAAAGGCCGCTCCCTGCGGGGGCTCAGGTTATGGATGGCGGCGGCGATCAACTCTTTTCCCGTACCGGTTTCTCCGAGAATGAGGATCGTTGTATTGGTCGGAGCCACTTGCTCGGCCCGGTAGAGAACATACTTGAGACCGTCGCTTTGCCCGATAATATTTTCATGTTGATGCTTCATTTTGCTTTCGTGCCGGAAGTAAATATTCTCGACCTCGAGCTGTTCTTTCATCGCCTGAATTTCAGCAAGAGCCGTTCGCAGTTCGGCCGTCCGCTCCGCAACCTGCGCTTCTAACTTGTCGTGGGCTTTTTGCAGAGCTACCTCCTCTATACGCATTGCTTCATTGTGCTTTTGCTGGGTCAGGTCGGTCACCACCATACACACCGCACTCTGGGCATCCGTATGCCCGAGGGCGCTGATGGAAAGCAGGACCGGGATGGAATTTTTATCTCCAATTTTTAAGGCCAGTTCCAGCTTACTGTTTTTCTTTAAGCCCTGATCAAACAAACCCTTAAATAACGGAAGGTCTGTTGATGAAAAATATTGGTAGAGGGAAGAGCCTATTATTTTTTCCAGCGCCCCCGAGACGATATCCGCAAAACGCTGGTTGCAGAAAAGAATCGTACCGTCGGCGGCCAGGGTGACGGCCCCTTCATTCATGGCTTCGATCATAATCCGGTAAGGATGATCGGCGCCCGACAACGTAAAGACGCGATCACCTTCCGCCGTTTTGACAACCAGACCATCCACCTCACCACTCAGAATGGCGCGCAGCGTTTCCTCGGACTCCGTCATCCGCAAGGTGAGTTCCTGCAGATCGTCTAAAAGTTGCTGGCGGGTTTTATGTGAATTGTTCATGGGTTCGCTCTCATTCCAGAAGAAGACAGAAGATAGAATCCAGAATACAGAATACAGAAGATTATTTTATTCTGACTGCTAACTTCTAACTCCTGACTTCTGTCTTCTGACTACTGACTTCTGTCTCCTGCCTTCTGTCTACTGTCTACTGTCTTCTGCATTCTTGGGTTTCAAATCAATCCCGATCAGAAACTTTTCCGTATCCGACATGTCGCCGATGAGCTTCCTGAAGGGCAGAGGGAGTTGCTTGATGAGCGTCGGAGTGGCAATAATCTGTTCTCCCTTGGCCAGCTGCGGTTGCTGATAGATATCAATCACGTTGAGCTCGTAAGCGCCTTCCAGATATTTTTCACAGAGTTTCTGGACATTGGCGATGGCCCGGGTTGACTTCGGGGTCATCCCTGTCACATACAGCCGAAGAATGTACTTTGCGCGATTGTGCGTCGCTGCCGCTTTTTCGAATTCCGCTGTGCTTGTTTGTACTTTTTTTACCACCATGTCTGTTTCTCCAAAAGAATTATCAAGAAGTCAGAATATAGAAGAAGGAATTCTGGATTCTGTATTCTATCTTCTGTCTTCTGCTTTTTCTCACACCGGCCTGATATCCAGTCCCACCAGCACGCGCTCTGTGTTCGCCAGATCGCCGATAATCTTCTTAATCGGCTCGGGAAGTTTCCGGACCAGTGTCGGCAGCGCAATAATCTGGTCGCCTTTCGCCAGTTGGGGATTTTTGATCAGGTCAATCACTTCAATCTGGTATTTCCCTGCGAGGTGTTCGTCGCAGATCTTCTTTAAATTAGTAAAGGCCGTAATTGATTTCGTGGTCTGACCGGCAACATACAATCTCAGATTCCAGATTTCTTTTGCCGCATCGCTCTTTGCTCTTTTGCCCTTACCTATTGAAACAGCTTTCATCTTACAATCCTTTCTTTTTCTTCGAGCGCAACGCCTGCGGGGATGAAGACTTCCCCATGCGCAACTGCGCCATATCCAGACGGTCTTCCGCCTGGACAGCTTGTCTTTTTTGCTCTTCTTCCGCCATTAACTGCACCTCTTCGGTTTCCACATCGAACTCGGCGCGCAACGCGGCGATCTTGGTTTCCAGGGCATTTCTCTTGCGCTCCTGCTCGCGGATTTTCCGCTGGGCCTCACGCCGACGCTGCAGATCAGTGGCCTTTTCTCCGGCTTCCTGGGCGGCCCGTGCACTTCCGGTTAATACCTCGCCTGCCCCGGTATAAATGTCGATCAGGTCAATACCCCGGTTCGTAAGCAGGAACTCCTGGATCTGATTGGAGTGGGCCATGCCGCGGGACTTCAAGATGTAGAGGCCCCGGTTGCGTTCCCCGTTGAGTTCGATATCCCGCAGGAGAAGCCATGTATCAATCAGGGAAGAAATCTCTTCGCTGGTGTGTTCAAGGCTGCCTTCAAAATGGGTGAGATCCGTCAGGAAGGTCGTGATATTGGTCATCTTCAAATAATCGATCAGACGCGTTAAGATGGATTTGACTTCTGATACGGAGCCCGCAGCGCTCAGGTTGCTGATCGGGTCCACGACGAAAACCTGGGGACCGAACTCATTGATCACCTTGTGGAAGGTCAGAAGATGCATTTCCAGGCCGTAAAGCGAAGGTCTGGCTGAATGAAACTTGAGCAGCCCCTTCTTCACCCATTGGCTGAGATCCATGCCGATGGAGGCCATGTTGCGGATAATCTGGCTGGGTGATTCCTCAAAGGCAAAATACAGGCAGCGCTCGCCCCGCCTGCAGGCGGCGTCGGCAAAGGTTGCCGCCAGACTTGTTTTGCCCGTGCCCGCCGTGCCGGAGATGAGAATGGTGCTGCCCCGGTAGAACCCTTTCCCTTCCAGCATGTCATCCAGCCTGGGAACGCCCGTGGAGACACGCTGTGACGAAACGGGATAGTCAAGTCCAAGAGATGTAATAGGCAGGATCGAGAGCCCTCCTTCGTCAATCAGGAAGGGATACTCGTCGGCGCCGTGAGAGGAGCCGCGGTATTTGATAATCCGCAGGCGGCGGGTGGAAATTTGTTCGTCGATGCGGAAGTCCAGCAGGATCACGCAATCGGCCACGTATTCTTCAAGCCCGTAGCGGGTGAGCATTTTGTCGCCGCTTTCGCCTGTGACAATGGCCGTCACGCCGCGTTCTTTCAACCAGTGAAAGAGCCTTCGAAGCTCTGCCCGGATGATCGCGGCATTGGACAACCCGGAGAAAAGCGCTTCGATGGTATCGAGAACAACCCGCTTGGCGCCGATGGAATCAATGGCATTCCCCAGGCGGATGAATAATCCTTCCAGATCGTATTCACCTGTCTCTTCAATTTCGCTGCGTTCGATGTAAACGTGGTCCGCCGCGATGAGTCCACGCGTCATCATGTCATGGAGATCAAAACCGAGAGAAATGAAGTTCTTGGCAAGATCTTCCGGCGTCTCTTCGAAGGTCATGAAGACCCCGGGTTCGCCGTAATCCAGAGCGCCCCGCACGAGAAACTCCATCGCGAAAAGTGTTTTGCCGCAACCCGCGGAGCCGCAGATCAGGGTTGGCCTGCCTTTGGGAAGCCCTCCTTTCGTGATCTCATCCAGCCCCTTGATGCCCGTCGGACATTTTTCAAGAACAGGAACAGCAGCATGCTTTTTCTTAACCATGGTCATCTCCCGGAATATTTACTCTTGTTAAAAAGTGGAACACTTTCCAACAGCGTAAATCAGGTTGAAGTGAAGTAATACTTATCAGAATAAAAGACTATGAAGACCGCTTGCTAACGTGCATTAAATCATCATCGATGGAGGGGTATTATGGAAAAATGACGTCATTTCATTTTTTGCACTGTGTTTATCTATCAAAAAAACTATTAATTTTCCATAACTAAAATACAGCCACACAAAATGTCGGGTGCTGAGGACCTGTCTGACAAAACTTGAATATTACGATCAGCAGTTCGGCATACCTTACCAAACCACAATATCTGCCTTGTTCAGTCTGAGGCACGCAGTCATTCGGTGCTATCCGAATTGACATGGCTTGCCTTTTCCTTAATCTTTTCTTTCAGGCGCATCTCCCTTCTGGTTTTTGCCTCCAGATTTTGACGCTCCTCCTCCTCTGTCTTTAAGATCAGCGGGGGCAGCGTCATCGGTCGGCCACTTTTGTCAAGGGCTACGAAGGTCAGATAGGCCGTTGCCGTATGATGTATATTTCCCGTCATGAGATTTTCGGTCTCCACCCGAACCCCGATTTCCATGGATGTTTTCCCTACGAAGTTCAGGCTCGCCTGTGCCGTCAAGAGATCCCCGACAAAGACCGGATAATGGAAGTCCAGCCGGTCAATGGAGGCCGTAACCGCATTGGCCCTTGCGTGACGAACCGCAACGGCGAGGGCCGCGGTATCGATGAATTTCATGATAACCCCGCCATGGACGTTTCCCGCAACATTTGCATCCAGAGGATTCATTTGCTGCGTCATGATGATACTGCTGTCTTTACTTCTTTTCCCTTCCATGTTCACACTCCAATGAATTAATTTTCCCTGTTGCTCACTTTATTCACGACATGCATTTCTCATGATCAATCCGACATCATGAGTCTCCTCTTTAGACATTATCAAAAATTCAATTTCCGGCATGCCGGAAATAAAAAAGCCAACAAGACTCTAAGGAGCATTGTGGCCACATGATGAATCGTACCCATATTTATGCCGTTCTTAAAAAATAAAAAATGAGAGCCGCCCATGCCGTGTCGTCTTTTTACTGGAGTCCACCATTTAACATGCGGTCTATAAAGGGTGATCATCACCACAAAGACCCTGGGATTCACTTTTTGTTAACATCCAGCAGAACAGACTCCATACGAACACTGCAGTCTCTCATGATTCTAGTATAGTGACGCTCATCATCAATGTCAATGGCGCTACCTGTGTTTGCCGGTCATGAGCTGTATGGATTACCAATTGAAGCGCCTGTGCAACGCCTGAAGTCGGCGGGAGCAAAATGCGCCGGAGGCATACTTGAATTGATCATCGAATAATGGCTGAACTCTCCCTGAACATGTGGTACAAGTGTCATGAAGGGTCGCTTCTCGATAAACCCTATCTCCGTTCAATTCATTATGGAGGCCTGGACGTTGAAATTACCAATCGCCACCGGTACTCTTGACATCTATATCACCGAGATCAACCGTTTTCCGCTTCTGAACGCCGAAGAAGAATTCAAATTGGCCGTACAACTGAAGAAATATAACGACATGGAAGCGGCGGAAAAACTGATTGTCTCCAACCTGCGTTTTGTAGTCAAAATCGCTCATGAATACCGCAGCTACGGTTTTAAGCTGGCCGATCTGATCCAGGAAGGCAATATCGGTCTCATTCACGCCGTGAAAAAATTCGATCCCTATAAAGGTTATCGGCTGATTACTTACGCGGTCTGGTGGATTCGAGCCTACGTTCAGAATTATCTGATCAAGTCCTGGAGCATTGTGAAAATCGGCACCACACAGGTGCAACGAAAGCTCTTCTTTAAATTAAGCCAGGCAAAAAAGCAGTTGGAAACGCTATCGAAAAGGAATCCCGAGTTCGGCGAGATTGCGGAATCTTTAGGGGTTAAGAGCTCGGAGGTGGCGGAGATGGATGTGCGCATGGGAACGCGCGATCTGTCCCTCAATGAATTTATCAATGACGACGGCGAAACGTCTCATCTGGATTTGCTCACGTATGACGGCGATAATCAGGAAGTGTTGTTAATCAAGCATGAAGAAAGAAGTCTTGCCCGGCGTGACATTGCCGGGGCGCTGGCCAGGCTCAACGAACGGGAAAGCTATATCATCCGGCACCGTGTCATGGCGGATGATCCGCTGACGCTTCAGGAAATCGGCAACAAATACAACATCACTCGCGAACGCGCCCGCCAGATTGAAAAGCAGGCGCTTAAAAAAATGCAACTGGCCCTTCCGTACTTGAAGTCGGACAACTGAACGATTTTCAAAGCAAGCTTTCTCCATACTGGTAAAATAATTTTCATGGCGACCCCGGACTGCCGGAACGTCAGTCCGGGGTCTGAAATCGCTTGCGCGAAGAGCCGCACCGCGGCTGCCTCAATGCCGGGCATTATCCCGTTTATTTCCATACCCAGGAAGTCAATTGATAGGTATCGCTGAGATTTTTATAGACGATGGCCTCGGCGTTCTTTTTGCCATTTCTGACCTTTATCTTCAACTGGAGGTCATAGTTCACTCCAGCCACGACCTGCTTTCTCGCGCTGAGGATCTCGTCGAGTCTAAATCTGCCGTGTCCTCCCGGCACATGCTCCTTCTTGGCCTGTTCACTGACGGCAAAGTTGGCCGCAGCGATCACCCCGGGATCGGTGACGGATACGTCCGAATACCCCCCTAACATTTGGGCGGACACGGGAACAACAGCCATGACGGAAAGGATCAGAAAAAGCACACCCCAGAAAAAACAAAGTCGATGATTCATAACGCCTCCTCTTGCTGATCATCCGAAGCCTGGATTGGATCGGATGTATATGCCTGTATTGATTATGGGCATCTGGCCGGGGATTATATTGAGCCGGTTCGAGGATGTCAATGAAAATGTGGAAACACACCGTTAAACAGAACCATCCCCGCTTTTTCTTCAACCGCATCGTGATTGTCCTGTCAGGCTCCGATTACGCCGACACCTGATATTTGATTGACATATGGCATTAATTTCATTATTTGTTGCTCAATAATAAGTTTGACCATTTTTCATTTATCAATTTACCGGAGGAAGCAGCATGAAAAAGCTTTCGAAAAAAACCATTATTCTGTCGATTGCGGTTCTTGCAATTATTCTCGCCGTAATCATGTATTTCTTCGCGCCGGCGTATCTTTACAACAAGACCATGGAAGGCCTGCGCAAAGACGCGGGGCTGACGATGAAATCGCAAAGCATCCCGGATTTCAGAATCGTTTACCTAGAGGGCGGAACCGGCGACACCATCATTATGCTGCACGGTTTCGGCGCCAACAAGGACAACTGGCTGAGGTTGGCCAAATACTTTACGCCCAACTATCGTGTCATCATTCCCGATCTTCCCGGCTTCGGTGAAACCTCCAAACCCGCAAACGCGAAATATACCATCGCCTCTCAGGTGGAAAGATTAAATCTGCTGGTCAGGGCGTTGAATCTGAAAGAGTTTCATCTGATGGGAAATTCCATGGGCGGCGGCATCGCCGGCACTTACGCGGCAACCTATCCTGAAAGGGTTAAAACGCTGGCCCTGCTTGATTCCGGCGGGGTCAGGTCACCGGTTAAAAGCGAACTCGAATTGCTGCTGGAAAAAGGCGACAATCCATTTATCATCAAAAATGTGGAAGACTTCGACAATTTACTGGCGATCAACTTCTACAAACCGATTAAAATACCTTCCGTTGTAAAAAAATATCTGGCGAAGGAAGCGGCAAAAGACGCTCCGCTTAATGCAAAAATACAAGGTGAACTTACCGGCGCGGATTTCTACGAACTGGAAGGAAAACTGAATATGATCAAGGCGCCCACCTTGATCGTGTGGGGTGATTCGGACAAGGTTCTTGATATTTCCGCCCTGCCGGTTTTTGAGAAAAAAATAAAGAACGCCAGATCGGCGATCATCAAACAATGCGGCCACTTGCCCATGCTGGAAAAACCGGAAGAAACCGCCGCGGTTTATAAGGATTTTCTGAAGGGTAAAAACTAACGGGATACTTCGTGCTGTATGGTGACGGTTCAAAAACGGCTGAACCCTGAATTAATTTGTACTACAATTCCAAGATAGAACACAGATAATAAGGAGATCATTTTATGGATGACAAATTAAAACTTGCAGTTCAAACAATATACAACGCATTGACCACAGTATGGGGAAATAATGGCAAGATTAAGGCGTATGAGGTGCGTGATAATGTTGTTCTTAATTTATCAAAAATCACAGGGGAATCTGCTGAAGATATCGAAAAAAAAGTTGAACATCTCATAATTGAATCTCAATAAGAGAGCAATTCATGACTGGTCATTCCGGCGGAGGCCGGAATCCAGTAACCCTGACACGTTCTGAATTCCCGCACTCGTGCCCTTGCGCCACCTCGTGTGACCTTCAGGTCATCAGGTAGTTGGGGTATATCAGGAGTCTTGCAGTTCAAACTGGTAATAAATATCGTCATCGCCTTTTGTGATACTTCTGATTGTTTTCTCAACGGTTTTCTTACCGAATATTTTAATAGCCTGCTTAAAGTACCCCATAACCATGTACTCGAAATAGACGTGTTTGATTGGGATATCCGTGATTTTAAGATGAACGGTGTTATTCACCAGCCGTGCGGTAAGCATACCTTCGTCATAATAAGTTGACCAGAGTTTGGGCATGCCCGATTCGACAAACCGTTTAATATTATTTGTGATCAGATAAGAGTGGTACGTGCCTCCCGGCGACAGAGCGAATTTGGCTGCCACCCTTCCAAACAACAAGTACTGTTTTTTATCGTTATTGAAGAATTCCTTCAGCATTTCGTCAAGAAAAAAGAGGTGTTTCTCCACCGGAATGACGGTAATGGACATGATTATATTGCTGAAGAATTTGTCCTTTGCCGCCAGTTTGGTAATGAAGGAATTCCAGCGCTCTTCGCCGAAACCAGCCGTGATTGCAACTTTCCCTGTAACAAAAACAGTGCCTTTTACATTCATATCGAACCCCCTCCAAAGAATGTCCACCTGGGTCACGTATATTTTGTGATACATGAATTTGCAAGCATAATATTTTTACCAGCGCCCCCATCGATTTAGGCAATAGGCCGTTTCCCCGCTGGTTCAATCATGTTGATTGAACCATATATTTGATCCTTCCATAAAGGCAGAAACATTCCGGTTCAATCCGCAAGAATGAACCAGCCCGGAGGCATCCCTGCTTGCGCCCTGCCCTGCTCATTTCCCGGGAATACGGTCGGAACAGGGAACACCGGTTTGACATAATCCGCATCCCGAGTACTTTCCCATGTATCCCGGCCCGTGAGCGCCTTCCAGCCAAGGCTTCTGCTGTGTAAAAAAAACGTCGAAACATTTAAGTTTATCATGGCCTTTTTCACTGAGCGCGCCGCCGGGACAGCGGCTGATGCATAGTCCGCACTTTTCACCCGCATAAAAAAGACAATTCGCCCGGAAATGCTTGTAGGGTCTTATTGACGGCGTAAGCTTCAAACCGGCAACCACGCTGCCGCAGCGGATCGCCATCCCCTTAGCGGTGATGAAGCCTTCGTTTAAACTGAAAGTCCCCAGACCCGCGGCATAAGCCATATGCCGTTGCGACCAGTTGGAAGCATAACCATCCGGCAGAGCCATTATTTTATAAAACGGCGATAATTCCGGGGCCACGGCGTCAACGCCCATCTCTTGCAGAAGGCCTGCCAGATCATTGGAAAGCTGATTGATAAAGTCCTGTCCCTGCCATCGCGTGTGATTCCAGCGCAGAGACGGTCCTTCTTTTTCCAGGGCGTTAGACCGCAGTGTTTCGCGGTGAACAGGCAGCACAAAAGAAATAACGCTGACGCTCCGGGGCTGCGGTGCTTCGATTTTCAAGGTTTCGGTCAGATGTTTGATCAGGATTTCACGCGGAGAAAAATGATCTTCGTGAACAACCTTCCGGTATTCATCAAACAGCGGATCATCGCCATCGGCAAAACCAATCAGCGGCTCTTCAAAGATACGCTCTCCGCCGAATGCGGCAAGCCGGTTGGCGCTGCTTTCACGCACGTACTTTTGGATAGCCTCTTTAATAAACAGTTCAGGGTGATCATCAAAAAGCTTTTTCATTTGTCCATCCGCTTCAGCAAAAAGTTAACAGTCCCTCTGTTCCTCGAATTCTCAAAAGGCAGGCATCAAGAAGAAAATAATTAAGTGTTATTTCCCCCGAATTCTCCCCGCTGCGCAAAAAAGATAAATCCCGCGTGGATCAGCGCCGCAAGCCAGCCGACCATCCCGGCGGACCCGGCGTATTCAATCAGGTAACGCAATGAATTCGTCGAAATGGCGACAAACGCCAGAACGGAACTGACGGCAAAAAGAACCGGGATGATCATGCCGATCCGTCGCCATTGGAAATACCGCGAATAGTAAAGCGCCAGGATGATGCCCGCCGCCGAAAGCCCTCCGCTCTTCACCCTTGTCCAGATTTGCAGCGATAAAATGTCGTCGCCGATCGTACGGGGATCGGGGAGTGACGAAAATTCCAGAAGTTTGCGCGTCTCGAAGATATCACCGATAAGCACGACACAGCACAAGGCGAAACCGATCCCTAGAACGGCCCGCGGCATGCCACCCGTGCCCGTCAGACAAAAGAGCATCAGGAAGAGCGACGCCGTGAAGGTTGTGTAGCAAACCATGAAATAAAAATCGATGTGATGCGTTGCATCCATGGCGGCGCGTATGCGCCGTCCTGTGTCGGTTGCGGGATCACCCAGGACGGAGGCGATTTCATCACCGCTACCGGCCATCTCGAACCAGAAGATCGCCTGCTTGAAGCCGGGCTCGTTCGGAAAAGTTGCAGGCGGCACAATGCTGCCGGAACGCACAATCATCACGCCGAGGAGAATGAAGGTAAGCAACCCGGTAATGATAGCCATAAAAGCCGCTTGTTTTACTGAAATTTTCATGCCTGCCAAATATTGCCTTGAATGATGTAATGCATAAAAGACTGTTCCGCTTTTTCGCTTTACTGAATAAAATAGGGGTCTGCCTTTGACTGTTGCAAAGGTCAACGGCAGATCTGATCTGCCCCCTATGTCCGCTTGTTCGGATAATTCACGCGACCCTTGAAGTACTTTACATTAAGCGACTTATCAATCAGTACCACACCGATGGAATGCGAAAACCGCCCGCTGCATCGATATGTCTCACTCTCATAGCGCTGAAGGTTGAAGAGCAAGAGCAACTCCCTATCATACTTCGTCAGCACCTTCTTGACTACGCTTGACTTGCAGAGAAGCCGCAGCCCCGGATGAGGACCGTCTTCTCGGTTGGTTTCATCACGCCCCCAGGCTTGGGCCCGAAGCGAAAGCATCCCGCGATTGTTATTCCAGAAACATCCGAACGCATCTTGCCGCGTCAGCTTGCAGAACTGCGAATAGTCTTGCGCAAAACGCGGCCGAAAATTGGCGGCCGAAACGCCATATGGATCATGCTCATCCAACCGGGCCTCGCCAAACGAACAAACGATCCAGGGCGAGCACTCCTTCTTATCGCTACGCAGATATTCGTCATCATTTTCGCCGCCCTGGAAAACAGGTACCCACGCCAGTATCGGCTTTTCTTGTAGAAGCTTTCTTGCAAACTGCTCAGCCTTTTCAGGTGGGACAAGCGCAGAGGATAGCCTGATTTCAACACCATCGGATGAATACCATCTGCCCTGAACAATCAGTTCTTTACCAACGCCTTTCTCAATATCTAGGCCAGCAAGTCCTATGATCTTCTTCTGATTGCCGGTTATCGCGAGCCCTTTCTTCTTGGATTCAAGGAGCCTCACTGAGACGTCATCAGGCGTCCTGTCCGTTCCATCGGATAGCCACAATCCATCCTTCCGCGTAAGCACGTAGCGGCCAAGCCACTCTCCCCACGGGTCATCCTCATCCTCGTACCACCAGTCGTTGGTTACAGGATGAGCGGCAAGCAGCTTGCCTGCAGCAATGAATAGAGCATGCCAGCCGAGCTGTTGCCCATAGCCTTGAAAGCGGGTCGTTATTCCATGAGAATTTTGCCCGCGGGACTCTCGGCCGCCATCCTCATACATGTTCTTCATTGACGGATCAATCTTTTGTACGATGTTTGATATCATGTCATCAACTTTCCAGCAGCCCTTGCCGAAGACACGGCTGAGGTTATCAACGTCATGCTTATTAAAGTCGTAATCCAGATGAAACCGAAAGGACGGCTCGGGTATTGACTTCGGACGGCCCTGATAGAAGTTGCCACCATTGTTGCTTTTCTTTCGTAAACGTGGATGCGGGGACTTGTCGGCATTATGCACAATCTTGAGAGATGCTGCGTCAAGCGTCAGTTTGCAGCGATCTACACAGGCAATAAGCGCTTTGGCGGCAAAGTGGCGCATAAGCACGTGGGGATCGTCCTTATCCATGATGACGGCTAGGAATAAATCCTTGTAACGCGCGATCTGAACGGGATGATCGCAAGCAGCCCGCGCAAGAGCAATCAGGAGCCACAACCGTGCATGAAGGTAGTAGAACACTAGTTCGGGCGCCTGGTATGGTGCTGCTGTCTTTGTCCCGAAAGTGGCAACAACCTTATCAACAATATCCCAGCGGCCGAACTTTGCGAATCGGCGTATGCAGTGAGCCGCACGCCATCTGTTAATCGCATGGGGCGAACCGAGAATACGCCATATTAGACCAGCAGCGATTGCGGCGAAGACATCCGCAGGATAGCAGCCTGCTTTCCATGGTCCGTCTGTCACGTTGTCGGCAATCCGTGCCGCGTCGCCTGACAGGAGGCGCTTCAGGGCAAGCTGCCCCTGCCCTTCATTTGCTTCCGGACATATGAAATTTGCGAAAGCAAGCCATACTGAACCAGCGACGGTGCTATCAGGACGTGAAAAGACCTTTATCACCTCAATAACGAGTTCGGCCATAGACACACCCGTGAACTCAGATATTTCCTTGATGTTCGACCCCGAGAGCCGACCGTCATCGACCAAGTCATCGACATGGGCAAGAATAAGCGGCTTTGCTAGGCTCCTATAAACACCAGCAAGCGCTACGGATGATCCGGCCCACGCTTCCTTTGCATCTTTCAGTTCTGCGAATTTCCAATAGAAGAACAGATGCTCCAGATTGGCAACATTGCGCACATATTGGCTGCGTACTGCAAAGGGCACTTTGGCGCGCAGCGATGAAAAGAAGCCACCTTTTAGGTCATATACGTTCTCCAGCGCATTGAATTTGTCGATGGCCTTTACAAGCGATACCTCGTCGGTCGGGTCCGTCGCTTCTGATATACGCGCGAGCGCCTCCCGATTTGCACTGTCACGTTTGGCTGCCTCTCTACGCATCTTAGGATCGAAGTTACTGCTACTGCCATATGCAGTATTGCGTCCTTGCCTTGCGGTTTTGTATCGGTCCCGTGCGGCTTTTAGGTGCTTCGTTAGATCATGCGATTCACCCAGCACTTCGTTAGCCAGCGTGTAAAGTGTCTCAACAGTCTCGTCACTCGCTATCGTCGGATTTTCATCCTCGAACTGTGTTATCAGCTCCGTAATCACTTCAGCATCCGGCCCTGCCTGGGCGCGCAACGCTTTGGCAAACTCCTTCGTCCCGGCATAGAAATATTCAACCGGATTGGCAAGGCGGTTTAGACAAAGCGCATCCCTTGGATCGATCTTTCCCGCTGCGAGCAGACCCGTGAGATAGGGGAGAAGTGTGTTGTCCAACGCTATCCTATTGCGGTCATCCCAGCGACTGAGCTTGGCAAGGCCGCGCATCCCGGCCGCCTTTGCCATGCCGCGGCCGTATGCTCCCCAGGAAAACTTCTCGGGCTCCTCCCCCATATTGAGTTCACAGATATTGCTCAGCGTGTGAAAGTCACGTTCTTCCAGTTCGACACCTTTTATTTCCGATGCAAACAAGAGAAGCTCATTCGTGAACTGGTAATCACCCGACCCGATTGCATCCATCTGTTCCAGACCATTCCGGAAGAACGCAGCAGCCTCATCAAGGCTTGCTGGAAGCATTGCCCGGCCAAGCGCGCCAAAGAGAGACGCCCGATAGGTAACTTCGTCCTCTTTCTCGATCATCGTGCGCGCCTTTACGGCCTGCTCTCCTGCAATCGAGTGCAGCGGGGTTCGTTGCGCGAGAATCGCAATGATACGAACCAAGTCACTGGCATTGCTCATATGGGCGTGTACAGCCGTCAGCATGCGCTCTATGGACTGTGGCTTCAGCTCGCTACGAGTCCACAATGTGAACAGAACAGCGTCAAGACCCAAGAATTGAAAGAAGGGATCGATATCACCAACCCGGTAATTGTCGCGATTCTTTCGAGTCTGCTCCCAGGCTTCCACAAGCTCGACAAACCGTTTGTCGATGGACCGCGCCGATGCCGCGAGTGCAGCCGACAGTGCCTCTGTGAGAGTAAGCAGCGGCTCCAAGCGGATGCCAAGAAAGCGCTCAGCAGCCTGCTGCTCATCATAGCTAATGGCATTAGCCGGCACGTTCTTGGTCTGTCCATCATCGGAACGCGGCTTGCGCGGAAGCTTGGAGAGCTGCTCCTTGGCCTTCTCTCGGAAGATTTTTCCGGAAATGTTATTCGGAATGCACGCGCAGACCGATACGAGCTCTTTTGGTAGTAGATCTTGCTCGTGAATAGCGCGCTTCTTTGCGGCAGCAAGCAGGGCAACCCAAAATATGTAAGCGAAGACGTCGGTGCGACTGAACGCGTCACGGTATGCCCAAATGCCGGGCCGGTCATGCCGCGCTCTGAATGAAATAGATTGGGCCTCAGCGCCAAGGTCCAACGAAAGCGCAACGATGGCCGACTTCCTAAGGCCGTCGTCGAGTTCGTAGCTCTTGGCGCGCGAGTAGCTTTGCGGTAATACAAGCTTTGTCTTCTTGCAGAGAGCGGCGAGTTTGACGCAAAGCGGCTTGCATCTAGAACTCGGCAATTTATGAAACGACAAAGCAGCCGCAATCGGACCGATACTGGAAAGCGCATCTATAAACTGGGCAACCCGGCGCGCAGGCTGCGTTCCTAACAAGATAGCAAGATGCGCGTATCCGAGGACGCGCCGAGAGACTTCAAAGGCACACCAGTCCCGCCAACCTGTGAGGTAGCCAGCCGCATCTTCTGTTCGACCTTCTGACATCAAAAAGAAACTCGTGGTGGCGATGTCTGCCTGATCGGGAAGCGGTTCACGATTAAAATCTTTTCGATCCGTGCGCCGGTAATGCTGTATCCACTCTTCATTTGCATGGGCATGACGGGTCGCCTCTGTCGGATCACCCGATAAAATATTGACGATGGCAAGACGCGCATGCCGGGTTCCAGGCCAAGCCGTTCTTATTTCAAATAGTCGCCGCTGGGCGTCAACATCCTTGGCCGCAACGACAAGGTCAGGATGTTCCAGCAAGTAATGGGCACCACGCTGATCAACCTCGGCTATGGTCGATAGCTCGACGAGTAGCCGCACAAGGCTGTTGTAATCAACCTTGAGAGCCGCGTGCAAAGTGGCTGTCTTAAGCCGGGCATATTGAATATTGCGCTTACCAACTGTGCTGGTAATTGAGGCGGGAATACGATCATCGAAAGCAAGTGCGAACAGCTGCTCACCATCATCGAGTTCGTGTAACAAACGCGGCAGCGCACGGGCTGCATATACCGAAGCATCCTGGCGAGCAAGGAGATTGGATGCGACACGTTCAAGCGCATCACGTGATGTCGCGTATCGCTTGTGGATCAGCGTTTCCGTTGGCTCATCACGGAACATGAGCCCATGATTGGTACGCTCTAGTAGTGGGCTAAGGTCCGAAGCAAAGCTTTCAATGGCTGCGAGCTCCATGCCATGAGCGGCTGCATACTCATCTATAGGCACCGGCGGAGGAAGCACCGCGAACCCTGCAAGAAAGGCACTGAGTTCTTTCTCCTCATAACCTTGCTTTGTGGCCAAAGAGAGTGCGTTAGTGATTCTTTGTTGAATCAGGTCGTCCAGATCGATGTCCTTGTTAATCTCGGATGGATCGAGAAGGCCGCGACCTGCCTTGACTAGGTAATCCAGCACACGCGGATTGCCGCCTGACCGGGCTTGCGCGACGTTTATTTCTATGGTTGTTACCTTTTTCAGTCGCGCGCGCAAGAACGCGGCCGTTTCATCCTTGGTAAACGGGCATAGTTCGAATTCATCAAGCTTGGCATAGGTCTTTGGCCTGCGTTCCGTTTCGGATCGGCATGAAACGATAAACTTCACGCCGTCAATTGGTTCCGTATCGAAACTCTCCAGCAGCTTAATGGGAAAGGCGTCTTCGCTTGCCTGTTTAGCAGCAATGGCTGCATTGTCGATGGCATCGATAAAAATCGCCAGCTTGCGTCCTGGCACCATGCGCGAGATGGTGTTCAGGCACTGCTTAAGGCGGCGGCGGAATGTGCTGAGTAAAGTGTGCACATCAGGACTGTCCGGTAGCATCGGATCGCAGAGGCCGCGAAATGCCAGTGTATTCGCAATATGAATGAGCCCCTTCTTGGGTAAGTGTCGCGCGTCTTCCGGCGAGCGGTAAGCACCGCCGCCAAAACAATCGAAGAAAATAACCTCGTGGTCTGAGGCGACCTTCGAGGCGAGCGAATCCATAAAGACTGTCTTGCCCACGCCACCGGTCGCATGAATGAGAAGCGGTGTGGACGTGCTGCCGATGCGGGCCATGGCCTCGCGTAGCTGCTCCCGTTCCAGTACCTCTCCGACATCGACGAGGGCCGCTGCACAGGGAAGGAGGTCCTTCGGGTCACCGATCTTAAGAGCGGCCAGAACATCAGTGCGTCTAATCAGATTCCGGTCGGTACCGGCATAACCGGCCTTGTTGCGCACAAGATCCCGAAGCTTCCCGAGCCTCGCGGCAGCAATTGAATCGCTCGTGGCAGACCAATCAACGAGCAGGCTGGCAAGCTCGTCTTTGGTTTGCGGTAAGCTTCCAGAGCGTCCAATGATTTTTAGTTTTCGCGCAAATTCCGCTAGCGGCTTGCCCGATAAACCGGAAGCCGCTTTGAACTGCTTAGCCTGCTCCTTAACGTCGCCGGTTGGGTTTGCTCCCTTTGCTATAGAATCTATAGCCTGAAGCAGTGAATCGCTGATTGGCTGGTTCGTAACAAGCTGAAAGTCAAGTTTATTTTCGACCGCTTCTGAACTGTACTTGCGCTTAAATGAGCGGTAGGTCTCACCAAACTTTTTCACCGTCTTCTTTGCGTTAGAGGCTCGAAAATCCTTGTTCTGATCTGCGATGGAGTATTTAAACTGGGCAAATGTCGTTCGGACGGCATCTTCGAAATTTGCGCGTTGGCCGTAGTATAACGTCAGATCAGCGATCTCAACTGTTGCAGCGGACGCCCCGGCCTGATCCGCAGGTGAAGGCCCTTCGACAGCGATTGCGATCAGGTCGGTGTCTGGCCATAGTAACTGCGTCGCTTTACGCGCCGTCCAAGCCTCATGAAATTCATGCCCATCCCGTGATGCCCTGACTTTATCGATTTTATTCCTTTGTCTTCCAATCCCCATATTTCATTTCCAATATACTGTGACCGGAAATTAACTGTTTGAACGCTACCATTTTCTCCACAAATGCAACATGCTCCTCACCAATCTGGCAAGAGCTCTTTGGCCGGGTCTTTGACGCCGATAGCTAAGGGCTCCATCCACAATCGGGCGTAGCTGATCTCAAAAGCGACGGGTTATGAACCTTAATGTAGTTATTAAAATGCATACCGTATTTGCTTACCCATTCAATTCTAGTGATTTCATCAAACGCCAACTTACATTCTTTTTCCCATTTACCATCTGCATCATAGCAATGAACAGTGAATTTATCTTCGCTTATCGTGGGTATTGGCCCAACGTAAAAAGCGTTTTCGTGGTTATAAATAGTTTCAATCGCTGGCCAAATTCCATACCTCTTTATTCTTGTAATTGCTGAATCGACATCATCAATATTATTGACCCACTTTGCATATGCTTAGGGTCTTGAAATATAAGTTTTCAGCCCCCAGTTAACATTTGATGATTTCTATATAATGCGTGATTCGTGGCGAATAATACAACTTCTTGAAAACAATGCAAGAATAAAAATATGGTGGCTAGTGGATAGTGGATGGTGAGAGAGGACAAAGGCTAAAGGCTCTCCACCTCCGGCGCGTCGCGCCACCTCCGCCAGCGGAGGACAAAGAAAAAGGGGTCGTTTCCATTTTTTGTCGTTCATTCACTTCTTAAATTCTCGCACGTTCATCGCTTTCCATTCAAGAAGCGGGTGGCGTCTGAAGGCTTTGGTTTCTCCCATAATCTTCCTGCTATGGGTGACCCCCGTCTTTCGCTTGCCACCTGTGTTCTTGTCCCGCCTGTTCAAATGACACCGCCTGCAAGCCATCCATGAGTTTGCAGGCGTCAATTAGAATCGTTTGTTTTCAGAAGAAAAGGGGTCGTGTCTACCATTGACCTTCGTTGAATGCCAGTTCCTTCGCCATCATTGTACATGAAAAATATTATTTCAACGTCTTCATGAAATTTTCTATGCTTGTTTTGAAACATACAAAAATCGTTTGAGATCTTTCAATACCTTCCTTCATCCGATCCCAATCAAGTTGGAAGCCATAGCCATGATGCACAACATGGCGGAATTTCCGATAAGGCGCTAATTCTTCAGATAGCACTTTGTCGAATAGTAATGGTAAAGGTTCTAAAGGAGGTTTGCAAAAACGCTTGAATAACTCGACATGCCACAAATTGCCGGCAGGTAAACTAACACCGTAAAAACGACTTATTCTTTTTAGAATATTTTCGACACCACCATATAACTGTGCGAGAAAAGCGGCTGCTGCGGTTTTATTCCTCATCGAAACTTCAATGCTTTTGACATCTTGATAAAGACAGGCCAATTCTTTTAAAACGATTTCAATATTTTCAAGCTCAATTCTTATTTCTTCGATCAATTCGTCTGAAGTCATATCAGAACTTTGCCTTCACTCTCAATTTTCATGGTCATGCGTGTGGTGGGACGCAATGGAATGATATCGAGAGGAACGTCCAACTCATCTTCGATTTTAGCGGCCAGTTCATAGAGTTTCCATCCCGTAACACCGTCACAAGCGATGTCGATATCACGGGCTATCAAAGGCGTTTTTACCATGCTGCCGAAAAGAATCAGCTTTGTCGCGCCATAGGTTCTAGCCAGTTCGATGATTCTGTCAATTTTGGATTGTTCAATGGCCATATATCTTTGCCTTTCTGAAATATCATCATCTGTATAATATCAAAATGTTGTATGTAGTCAATCTATTTATAACCCGAATTTTGCACGCAATAGAGCATTCCTGCTGGTTCAATCATGTTGATTGATCCATTGATTTAATCTTGCTGTAAACACTGAAACGTAAAGGTTCAATCTTCAAGATTTTCTCCTGCTGGTTCAATCATCCTGATTGATCCATTGATTTGATCTTGCTGTAAACACTGAAACATAAAGGTTCAATCTACAAGATTGAACCAGCAAAGGAGATGATTCACCGGATGATGCACGCTGCTTTCCCAGCATGCATCATCCGGTTTTGAACGATTTTCGTTTTCTTATGCTTTGTGTATCTTCAGGTATTTCCCCACACGGTCGAGGCCTTCCTCGATTTTGTCCACGTCCAGGGCGTAGGAAAAGCGTACACGGTCCGGCGCGCCGAACCACTCGCCCAGATAGGTGATCACCTTGTGGTCGTGGAACATATCCCAGACAAAGTCGCGGGGATTGGCGATCTTCGGAAGCACGTAGAAAGCCCCTTCCGGTTTCCAGAGATCAAGCCCGAGGTCAACCATGCCTTTGTAAATCATGTCTCTGCGGGATTCCCATATTTTCAGTTGCTCATCGACATAGCTTCTGGGCACCGTAGTGGCGGTGTAGGCCATTTCCTGGGCGATGATGCTTGTGTTCATCGACGTATGCGATTTCATTTCGATGACCATCTTCACCAGCTCCGAATCCAGCGACCAGAGGTATCCCACACGCAGGCCGGTCATGGCAAAGGTTTTGGAAAATGAATTGATCGTGACCACGTGAGGTCCCTTGATCAGATAGTTTTCCCGGACATAGATCAGGTCCTTGTAAACCTCGTCGGACAGGACATAGACCCCCAGCTCTTCGGTGATCTTTTCAATTTTCTTCAGGGTCTCAATGGCTTCAACTCTGCCGGTGGGGTTGGATGGCGAGTTAATCAGCACGGCCTTGCAGTCTTTGATTTTCTGCTCGAAGTCTTCATACACAATCCGGCCTTCCTGAAGGTCCGTAAAAACGGGCTCGAACCCGGCATACTCCACCAAGGGCAGATAGGAATAATAATAGGGACGGCACAGCAGGCATTTCGGCTTCCGGTTATCTTTCTTTTTCTGAAGCCACGCAATGGCCCGAAGCGACAGATCAAGGGCTTCAGAAGCGCCGTTGGTAATGACAAAGCTGTCCGCCGTGGAGCGCGGATACTGTTTGGCCAGGGCATCCCGCAGGTTTTCCTGTCCCTGGATGAGCCCGTATTTAAAGCCGCTGTAATCCGGCAGAATATCGTAAACCTCTTTCGGCGGCGGCAGATCGGGCTGCCCCGAGCCAAACGAAATGATTCCGTCGCCGCGCACACCGATAAACATCGCCGCTGTCAGCTTCCTTTTCTCATGCATCTGTCTTCCCCTGTCTGCTCATGTATTTTCTTTATGGAGTTCCCTCATCATGCTGACGATTCCATAATCTCCATAAACCGCCTCGAATTCAGGATTGCGCTTTTCGTTAACATAACTGAAACCTGCTTTTTCGTAAGCCCTTCTGGCGGACGTGTTGCTGATGAGCACGCTGATCTGGCTTTTTTCGTAACCTTGAGACTTGCCTCTGGCCAGAATCTCTTCCAGCAGAAGGTTTATGATGCCCTGCCTTCGGGCCTCCGGCATGGCCGCCACGCTCTCCACGACCCAGACACCCGGAATCTCGTCAGCCATGCAGGTCGCATAAGAGCGCATGCGTCGGGAAGCTTCTTTAAGGTCGGATTTGCTCCAGCCGATTTCTTCGCATACGTCCGGGAGAATCCGGGCAAAATTGATCATGCCATGCGACGCCGGATCGTAGCCGCTCAGGCCGGCGACGGCCTTCCCGTCTTTTTCCGCGATGATAAAGACGTCGTGGTGAAAGAGATGGGGTGTCTTTGTTACGGCGATTTTCTGAAGGAAAGACAAACAGTCCTTCTCCTCCCCTTTGACAAATTCTTCCCAGAGACCATACGGCCTGTGGGAGCGTGAAGCCGTCAACATGACCCGGGCCAGAAACGGTGCATCATCAGCGCACGCATTGCGAATGGTCACGCTCATAACCTCTCCCTGTGTAAGAATATTTTTTCCTTTAATCCGGCAGACTCTTCGACCGCCGCTTTGCGGCCGGTTGCCTGATTTCCTTATAACAACAATGTCCGGTTTTTTCTAGGAGATTCCCTGTTCGATTCTTAGTTTTTCTTCATGGGATGGGGATGCATGGACAGGTTCAACGCCTGCAAACCATTCGTTGGCTTGCAGGCGTTGAATTTTCTTTAGATCATGTGTTTATCAACCGGCCGATTCCACTTCCTTCAAAGCCAGATCCTGGTAGGCGTGGAAGAATTTGTGGCAGAAAGCGTCCCAGCGGCGGCAGATGTCGATGGTTGCATCGTCAAGCTGGAATAAATGAGGATGCGCAACAATTGCCTTGATTTCCGCCGCAAGCTCGTCAATCAGCGCCTGATCCAGCCCCTGAAGAACGTTGGCGACAAATTCCTCGGGCGGGTACCAGGCGGCCGCCTGCTGCAAGTCGCGATGGATCTGCGTGAGCAGCACGTTGCGGGGGCCTTCCCACAGTTCGTTGATGGCCGAATCCCGGTACAGACGCGGCAGAGAAGAGAAATCCTCCATCACACCGTGGCCTCCGAAAATCGACATGGCTTCGCGGATCACATCGGTGCAGTCCCACGAGGCGGCAATCTTTTGCAGCATGATCAGTTCGCGGATGTTGAAACGATTCCGGCGCGACGGCAGCGGTTCATCGCTGCCCTGGCTTCCTTTCAGGCCTCCTTCAAGGCCCAGAAAGTCACGGTACAGTTTGAAGGCGCCGGCGGTCGTCCTCTGCGCCGCCTGTTTGATTCTGTGCAACTGGACGGCCACGAGGGGAAACTGGCAGATGGGCAATTCAAAGGCCTTCCGGAAAGAAGCATACTTTTCAGCTTCCCGCACGACCCGCGCCATGTAAGCCGCTGCGGAAAGTCCCACGGTCAGGCGGGAGTAGGTCAGGACGATGCCGACCACATTGGCGACGCCTTTGTCCAGAGGTCCCACCGGATAAGCCACCGCGCCGTTGAACGTCAGCTCCGCCGTGGTCAGTTCGCTGGTGCCCATCTTCCATTTGATCCGGTCGATGGTGTAGCCGTTGCGGATTTCTTTTTCCTTATTGCCCGGCAGCCAGGACGGCACGACAAACAGCCCCACCTTCTCCGAACCAACGGGCTTGGCGGTCACCACGGCGTAGTCGGCGTGCGTGGCGGAGCAGAAAAATTTAGTGCCGTAGAGTTTCCAGACGCCGTTTTCATTGATAGCTTCCAGGACATTGGACGGCACATCCGATCCCCCCTGGATCTCGGACAGGTACTGCGCGCCGATGGCATAGTCGCCGTCGATGCCTTCCTTGCAGTGCCGGAGAATCTGCTTCGTTTCCGGTGTATCGGCGTACTTCGAAAGCAGTTCAACCAGGCCTTCCGTGCACGTGACGGGGCAGCCGATGCAGGCCTCGCCATTCTGGTAAATCAGGTACATTTTAATCAGTTTGACCCACGGAGATGTTTTGTCGGCAAAGAATGCTTCGGAGAATATTTCTTTTTCCATGATCTCCGTTTCATGGGGCCGCACGATCCGGTCGATGCGGTTGTGGTGGCCGTCGTAATGCAGCATGAAGGGACGAAGCTCCGGACGCGCAATCCGTTCGGCCATGTCCCGCCAGCGGAAAGAGGCTTTTTGAGAGACGGCGTGCGCTTCGGCATCGACCTGCTGACAAATATCGCCGGTAAAATGTTTTACCAGTTTCCGGATAAAGGGATCATCACGATAATAATCGACTCCCTGACGCCACGCCAGGAATTCATCAAAGTTATAGGGATTGTTTCTATCTGCGAACGACATACGAACCTCCTCAGGTAAATTGTAAACGTAATTCTTTTTTCAGAACCTTGCCCAGCGAATTCCTGGGAATGGCTGCAATGAACTGAACTTCCTTGACGCATTTAAAGGCGGCCAGATTCTTCCGGCAATAGGCGACGATTTCTTCCGCCGTCACCGTTGACTCCGCTTTCTTCACCACAAAGGCCACCGGGATTTCCCCCCATTTGGCATCCGGTTTTCCCACCACGGCTACATCGGCGATGCCCGGATGATTCATCAGGACCTGCTCCAGCTCGGCCGGATAGATGTTTTCACTGCCGCTGATGATCATGTCTTTCAGGCGATCCACCACGTACAGGAACCCGTCCTCATCGATCTTACCCATATCGCCGGACCGGTAATACCCGTTGCCGACAGCCGCAGCCGTGGCTTCCGGATTGTTCCAGTACCCCTTGAATACCTGGGGGCCGAAACAGCAGATTTCACCGACCTCGCCCGCGGGCAATTCCTGATCGCTTTCCGGACGCAGGATTTTAACCTGGCCGTGAAAGACGGTCTTGCCGGCGGCGCTTGATTTGTCCATGCCCATATCGGGAATCCAGAATGTCACGGCGCCGGAATATTCGGTGATGCCATAGACCTGTTCGACCTTGATCCCCATCTGATCATACGTGGCAATCAGGCTGGGCGGAACGGCGGAGCCGCCGCACACAATGTGTTTGAGCGAGGACAAATCCTTCTTGTCGATGTCCGGCGCCCACAGCATGAATTGCAGCATGGCCGGAACGGACATCATGAAGTTGATTTTTTCAGCGACGATGACATCCCATATTTTCACCGGATCGAAGGCGGACACAAAAAAGGTTGTACATCCGCTGTGAACATTGCCGAAGATCGGCGCCAGGCCGCCGATGTGAAACAGCGGCGCCATGGAAAGAAAGCGGTATTGATAAGCCCAGTCAATCGTATGCGTCAGGCCGATCGACGCCCAGAACAGATTGTCATGGGTCAGCATGACGCCTTTGGGCCTGCCGGTGGTGCCGGAGGTGTACATGAGCACGGCCGGATCGGACCCGGATCCCGCGCAGGACGGCTCAACAGGGGACGCGTCGGCAAGGGCCTTTTCAAAATCGTTGGCCTTGTTTCCGGGTTCGACGCCCAGATAATTTTTCACGCCTGTCTGCGCCCGCAATCCTTCGACGACAGGGGCAAATTCCTGATCAAAGAGCAGAAGCGCCGCGCCGCTGTCGTTAAGGATGTAGACCAGCTCCGGCACCTGCAGCCGCCAGTTGAGCATGAGCGTGATGACGCCGATCTTGGCCGCTCCGAACAGGGCCGTTGTTGCGTGCTCGTTGTTTTTACACAGCACGGCAATCCGATCCCCCGCCTTCAGTCCGCTTTTCTTCAAAAACGCGGCAAATCGATTGGCCCGTTCATTGGCGTCTTTGAAGTTGAATCGATAATCGACCCCGGAGAAAGCCTCCATGCCGGGGCTAAGGTACGCGCGGTTGGCAAGCATCTTGCCGATATTGATTTCCATAAATCCGACCTCCTGTAAAAGTATTGCCAAATGTGTTACCAGTGGTTACTATACAAACCAGTGGTTACTTAGTCAAGTTTTTTTTCAATCCCGGATGAATCTGTGGTATAGAGGACGCCCTATGAAACAGAACAAAACATTCGCCCATGTCAAAAACGAGGCAATCCTCGCGCGTCAGACCGTGATCATCGAGGCCGCCGAGCGCGTGTTTGCGGTCAAGCCGTTTAATAAAGTCAGCATTCGGGATATTGCCAGAGAGGCGGGGATCTCTCACGCTTCCATTTACCGGTATTTTCCCGATCAACAGTCGCTGTTTGTGGAAGCATTCATCCAGGGCGCCAAGGAAATCGGCGTCACGCTGGAAGGATTGATTGAAGGTGCAAAAACACAGGATATCATGAAGGTCAGCGATGCGTACGTCACCTATCTGATGGATAACGATCAATACTTCAGGATGATGACGCATTTCATGCTGGACGGATCGCTGTCGGCGGAAAAGATCGAAAAGCTCAATGATGCGGAGCGGCGCGTTATCGATCAATTTGACAGGATGTTTACAAAAATGAAAAAGCCGGAGCCTGTCCGGCAGTTGTCCCATGCTTTCTTTGCGGCGCTAAACGGCGTGCTCATCACGTTTCGGAATTATCCCGGCCGCACACCCAAAGCGGTGCGCCAGCACATGCTCAACATCGCCCGGGTGATCGCCCGGAGTTTCAGCAATACCTGATTCCATTTCCAAATCAAGCGCTGCCTGATGCTTTTGCTCTTTACTGCCCCTGATTATTATACGGGATGCCCGAAAAGCAGTTCCTGATACATTTTCCAGCTGCAAGAATTGAACCCGCGTCCGACTACACAACCATTTGATCCATTTAGCATCAACAGAATGCTTAACGATGACACCTGCACAAACCATTCCTCTTCAGGAATCGCGTATAAACATTCCTTTCTGAAATGTTGTTTTTCTTATTTTTAATTTTATGCTAGGCTGCAATCAGTAATCGTTAAACAATCCTTCTTTATTAAAAGTGTTGAACCGTATTTTTGTAGTGTTTGTCTTATTAACAACATGGTCAGACTTTCCATCCCGCTGGAGAAAGTGCCCTAAACCCGAATAGCATTGAGCATAAAATAAAAAGGAGGAATCGCAATGATAACAGGAATAGTAGGAGGAATCGCATTACTGATAGTTGCTTTGATTATTCTGGTGATTATCGTTCAAGGTTTTTGTTTGATCGGGCCCGATCAAGTCGGCATCCTGACTAAAAACATGTTCGGCAAGAAAATGCCCGAGGGACAAATCATCGCGCGTAACGGGGAAATAGGTGTTCAGGCAAGGACTTTGATGCCGGGACTCTACTGGAGGATACCAATCATCTGGTCATTTGACAAAGTTCCGGTCGTGACGGTGGATATTGCCAGTATCGGTATCGTCGAATCTATTGACGGCCAACCGCTGCCTAAAGGCAGAGTATTAGCCGACGAAGTCGAGTGTAATCAATTTCAGGATGCCGAAATGTTCCTGGCCAATCATGGAAAAAAGGGACCGCAGGTTGGAATCCTGCGTCCGGGCACCTACCGGATCAATTCCAGCCTGTTCCATATTACCAAAGCTCCCGCGGTAAGAGTACGTGAGAATACGATTGGTATCGCTGTTGCTAAAGATGGTATTCCCCTGCCGACCGGCTATGTCATCGCCCCGAAGGCTCTGAATCATGATGGCACCGAGGCCGACCATAAAGCGTATCAAAACGGTCAGCTCTTTATCGACAGCAAAGGATACCGGGGACCGCAGTTGGATACTCTTCAGCCGGGAATATATTTCATCAATCCGAACTTGTTTGATGTTAAAATTGAAGATGTGGCCGAAGTTCTTCCGGGGTATGTGGCGGTCATCAGGTCCAACGTCGGGCTGGAGTTGGAGAGGTCACTCGTAGGGCCCGCTGGAACTACCGGTGAAGGAAAATTCTCTGGTCCGATCCATGAAGATGTTGAAAAAATACTGATAACCGATAAATATACGCGCGGCATTTGGAGAGAACCGATAGCGCCGGGAAAATACAATCTCAATGCGATTGCTTTTTCCGCCTATCAAGTGCCTACTTCCGCCGTCACCATCGATTGGGCAAGCGAGGGAAGAATCGGGACGGAGGTCAAGGGCGTCAAGCCCACGGAGGCTAAGGCGGCGGGGGTTCTGTACAGTTTTGATCCCCTGAAGGTAACTTCCAAAGACGGCTTTCAACTGGAAGTCAATGTTCGCATGGTGATCCGGATTCAACCGGGTAACGCGGCCTACATCATCGCCAGATTCGGGTCCGTGGCCAATCTGATTGATCAAATCGTCCATCCGTTGATTGATTCATCTTTCCGGAATAAAGCCGGCGAGAAGAAGGCGATTGACTTTTTCCAGAGCCGGACGGACTTGCAGACTGAAGCGCTGGTACACGCCAAAGACAGATTTGCCGAATACAACGTAGAAGCTCAAAACCTGCTCATTGCTTATATCGATATCCCCAAAGATTTGCTGGATACTCAAACCAAGAAGGAAATTGCCAATCAGCAGCAGGCCCAGTATGATCAGGAGGCACTGGCTCAGGAAAAACGCATCGCGGTCATGGAAAAATCATCGCGGGCGGATAAACAGAAAGATGTTATCGATGCCAAATTATCCATCGACATTAATAATGACAGGGCCGAGGCCAAAGTTAAGGAAGCTGACGGGAACAGGCGCTCGGTGATTCTCCAGGCTCAAGGAACGAAGGAATCCACCATCCTGGTGGCTCAAGGGACGAAAGAATCCACCATGCTGGTCGCTGATGGCAATTCTTACAAAAGCAAGACGGAGGGCGACGGTGTAGCCGCAGCTTACATTGCCCAGACAGAGGCCATTGGTCAGCAGAATGTGGCGATCATCAAACTCGTTCAGGAGATAGCGGCCGGCAAGATTCAGATTGTGCCGCAGGTTCTGGTTGGCGGTGGGGAGGGCTCGACAAGCGGCAACCTGTTCAATGCCTGGTTGTCTCAAATGATTTCTCAAAATGTGCCGAAAAATGAGGGAAAAGAGATAAAAGCGGCTGAATAATCCGTAGCTTCTTTGGCGCTTAATAATTTATCGGAGAACCGACCGCACTTCATTTTCAGGTGCGGTCTTTCTTCCGTGGGCAATTTCAGAAAACGAGCATGGACTCTCATGGCGGCTCAATACTGTTTTGTGAGGAACCGGCATTAACCATGTCGCCGGGATCATGCCACCTTTTTCCCGCTGACGAATACCGCAAGCGATTCTACCAGAGTCTTTAACTCAGACGCCTGCGCAGACAACTCTTCCGCGGTAGATGCGGATTCTTCAGCGTTGGCGGCGGTCCTTTGTGTTACCGTATCCATTTCAGCCACAGCCTTGCTGACATGACCGATTCCCTGCGCCTGTTCATTTGACGCTGCGGCGATCTCGTCAACCAGAAGACCTATCTTGTTGGAAATTTCCACATTCTCCTTGAACCCTTCCTGCGTCTGCTGGGTCAAATCGTTACTGTTCTTAACCGTGATAATCGTATTTTCAATGAGAACTGATGTGTTCTTTGCCGCTTCCGCCGACCGCATCGCCAGATTCCGAACTTCGTCAGCCACTACCGCGAAGCCTGCCCCGGCTTCTCCCGCCCTCGCTGCTTCAACAGCCGCGTTGAGCGCCAGCAGATTTGTCTGGAAAGCGATCTCATCGATCGTTTTGATGATCTTGCCTGTTTCTTCACTGGTCCGGGTCACTTCCTGAATCGCCATCACCATGCGATTCATCTGATCGCCAACTTTATCCACAATCTGCTTTGCCTGTGATGTCAGAGATTTCGCCTGAGCGGCGTTATCCGCATTTTGCCTGGTCATGGAAGACATCTCTTCAAGCGACGATGACGTTTCCTCAAGGGCGGAGGCCTGCTCCGATGAGCCTTCAGCCAGCTGCTGCCCTGCATTTGCGATCACGGCGGAAGCGTTTGATACTTCATCCGCGGACAGATTAACATTGTTGAGCGATTTGATGATATTTTTTTCGAAATACTTCCCCGTGTATATAAAGCAAACAAGGATGACCGCAACATCAATCAGGCTTAAGCCGGCGAAAATAAACAGATTTGATCCCAGATCCATGCCTACGGAAAAGTACACCATTACGATTACCGCAGCTATCGCCGGAAAGATCCTGATCCACATTTTAAATATCATGCCTTTTCCAAAAACTTTTAAAAGTGCAAAAGAAATAATCGCCGTGCCCGACGTAATTGCGACAAATAACGAAATTAATTGCTGATTGAAAGTTAGTGTCATTACTTTTCCCTGTTGATAATGCTTTAAACGTCCATTGTTAAATAACTTATCGACTGCACATCGCGGGCATTATTAATCACCCGGGTGTTTTTACCACATATTAATTTAGAGTTCAGCCTTTTTTTATTCAGATCACCACTGCTGCCGGAGGATGATCCTTCAACAAACTGCGCAGCCTCACGAAACATCAACAGGATACTTCCCTGTTACACGTGCACACACAACTCCTTTCAAGGAATCGCGTGTAAATATTTTTCCTGTAATCCTCAATTTTCTATTTCGTCATTTTATGTTAGAGTAGCGTGTCAGAAATCCCTTTGCAGAGCGTTATGATGCCAAAAACCAGAACAAGGGGTTGCAACACATCGACAAATATTTGCCCCTCAGTATAGGCAGAGGTTGAACACCAGAACAAGGGGTTGCAACCCCTTGTTCTAAACGGATTTGTAGAAATCGCTAAACAATCCTTTTCATTAAGTTTATTATACAAGCAACACAGGCACACTTTTACAGCGGGACAAGAAATGAAAATAACCAGGTATTGGCAGAAAAGCTCAAGGAGTTGCCCATGACAGTTTGCCCCCAATGCGGTTACGAAAGAAAAACGAATGACGATAACTTCACAAGCGCAGAAGAATGTCCTAAATGTGGAATATTTTATAAAAAATGGAAACCATCATCCATCGCTGATAACACGGAACCCATCTTAACAAGTAACGAAGCGTCGAATATCGGCAAAGAAAAGCAGACCACATCCTATAAGTCAATCATCGTCTTTGCCATAATATTTATATTGCTTGCAATTTCCGCCAAATTTATCTTTTCTATGCGGGACGAATCACCACGACTTGTATCTACATTACCGGCTTCACCCTTTAGAACGGCAGGGACAAGCTGGATTATCCGCGCCAGCGGAAATGAGGAAACCATAACTGCCGCAGGACAGCTATTTAAGCCACCTTCTCAGACACCTGTTCTGTTTAAACTCGGATTTTTGTTTACTCAATTCAGTTTTACTAAAAAAGTACCCGTCTTCAAATTACAGGTAATACTTTCTGAATGGTACGGCGATCGCCCTGCTCCGACAGCGCTATGGGTTTCAGAACCACGCGCCATTCCAGGAACCACCGACAATTATCAAGCCGACTGGATAGATTTTGACACGCCTCCTCTAACCCTGGATCCTAAAAAGCTGTATATTGTCTGGATCACGCTAAGCGGCTTAGCAAATTCACCTGATGCGAGTGTAGGGGTCTCATACTCCACTGAATCGGGCGCCGGTTCGCCTTATCCGGAAGGGATGTACACATTTTATAAGCAGGCAAATCCATATGGAGATGTATCGCAGATGACAAATTCTGCCTGGGAAGTGCATGATGTTGGACATAATTTGAACTTCAGGATGTCATTCGAGAACTCAAAAAATGAACATGACAAAAAAGACCTGGAAAATGATGATACCCAAAGCCGGCTGAATGAAATGATACAAAAGAAAACGAAAAATGCCATCATTCAACGGAAAGAAAGGGAACAACAACAGCAGCAGGAAGAAATGAGACAACGGCAAGTTGACGGGGAAATACAACAGCAGGGAGAAATTGAACGACGGCAAGTCGAAATTGAACGACAGCAAGCCGAAAATGAACAACAGCAAGAGCAAAGGAAACGACAGTTTGTCGAAAGGGAAATACAACAATACGAAAGGGAAAAACAACAATACGAAAGGGAAAAACAGCAGGAAGAAATGAGACAACAGCAGCAAGAAATGATGAGACAACAGCAAGAAGAGATGATGAGACAACAGCAGCAAGGCGATAGATTGTACGGAGAACCCCGACGCGTGCGAAAGATACCCCGGCGGCGATGATTTGTCCAATCGGCGGGGTGCGGTCTGATTTCAATCCCTGATGATTACCGATCTGTTTCCATTCCTCATAATGAAGGTGCTTTTCCTTTGAGAAGCAGGATTGTTAATTCTAATGCTACTATGATTCAAGTTGGATAGGTCTCGATTTAGCTGGTCACATTTGTATATTCTTATATCATTACTAATTAGAGATTGTTTTTGATGCAGCAATGAAATTTGTTTGTTAATTTTATATTGTTCATCCCTGATGTGCTTTGCTTCTTCAGACTCAGTCCTGTAGTTCCAATCTTTGTCACTATCTCTTTGACTGATATAAAATTGCTCTTTTTGCAATTCAGCAAGACGTGGATCAAACGACTTTATTTCATTGCTTATTTTTTCCGATTCGCTATACAAATCATTGCATATATCCACTAAATTTTCGGACGATTTATTTTGGCTTTTAGAAGCTTTTCGGGAACTTGACGACTCTTCGTTGGATTTCCCCGTCTCACACTTCATTCCATCTTGCGGACTAGTGGTAATGACTTTATTTCCATGAGCGTCAACACATTTATAGAATTGTTCTGCACTAACAGTGCTTAAAAGAACAAAAAAAATGAACGGAATTAAAAATATCTTATTCACTTTATTTTCTCCCGGCGGCAAATATGGCAATCAATATTACGACTCTTTTGCTTTGATTCATTTTTTGAGTAATTGTCGATCTGGAAAAAGACCTCTTTTAAAATGATTTTTAATCAATCTGATGCAAAAAGTCAATGATTATAACCGGAGGACATCCATAAACCTTCACCTAAAATCATAAAAATCATAAAACTCATATTTCCGTACACCCGCATTTTGCGGCCAAGATTTCCTTGACACGCACCGGCGCCCATTCTATACTTCAGCCCACAAAACGGAAGTTCTTATTAAAAAACCATAAGGACAATGTGTTTTGGACGGCAACAGCACAAAGAGAGATGCTCAGCGGAGCGCTCTCCAATTAATATGGAAAGGAATAGGAGGTATTTTATGTATCGGATTGACCTGTTAAATAAAATTTCGGAAAAAGGACTCAGCCTTTTTACGGAGAAGTATGAGTATCGCACGGATATTCCCGATCCCGACGGCATTCTGGTCAGAAGCAAGGAAATGAAAGAAATGACCCTGCCGTCAAGTCTGAAAGCCATTGCCCGCGCCGGCGCCGGCGTCAACAATATTCCCCTCGACAAATGTTCGGAAAAAGGCATCGTTGTTTTTAATACCCCGGGCGCCAACGCCAACGGCGTAAAAGAACTGGTGATCATGTCCATGATATTAGCGGCGCGGAATATACCGGGCGCCATCTCCTGGGCCAAAGGACTGATTGGTGAAGGCGACAAGGTACCCGATTTGATCGAGAAAGGAAAATCCAAATTTGTCGGCACGGAAATTCTGGGCAAGAAAATGGGTGTGGTAGGCTTGGGCGCCATCGGCACGATGGTGGCCAATACCGCTGAGAGCCTGGGCATGGAAGTCTGGGGATACGATCCATTCCTGTCCATTGAGGCGGCCTGGAGGCTGTCCCGCAATACCAGGAAGGCGGCAAGCCTGGACAAACTCCTGTCCGAGTGCGATTACATTTCAATACATGTCCCTCAAAATAAAGAAACCAAGGGATTCATTAATACCGATAAATTCGCGATCATGAAGAAAGGTGTTGTCATCCTGAATTTTGCCAGAGGCGGGCTCGTGGATACCCCGTCCCTGAAGAAGGCCGTCGCCGACGGCATCGTGGCATGCTACGTGACGGATTTCCCCGATGAAGAAGTCATCAAAACGGACAAGGTCATCGCCATTCCGCATCTGGGGGCCTCCACGGAAGAGTCCGAAGAAAACTGCGCCATCATGGCGGCCATGCAGTTGATGGACTTCCTGGAGAATGGGAATATCAAGAACTCGGTCAATTTCCCGGAATGCAACCTCGACAGATCGGGCAAGATCAGGCTGACCATCTCGAACCAGAACGCCCCGGGCATGATCGAAAAGATCACGCACTTCATGGCGGACAACAAGATCAACATCGCCGACATGATCAACAAAAGCAAGGGCAGCGTCGCCTATAACATCATTGATCTCGACGACGACATCAACGAGGATCTGGTCAAGAAGATCAAAGCGACCGAAGGAGTGCTCGGCGTCAGAGTGCTTTAAGAATATCTCCGGCGCCTTCCCGTTTATCAAAAAAGTGTCCGGCTTACCTCTAGCCGGACACTTTTTTATTTATGCACATACCCCCCCAGCCGTCCCCGGATATAACGTTCAAAATAAGCGCTCAGTGCCTTCCGGGAGTATCGATTTTTTACTCCCGAGGAGGACTGTGCATCCCCTCACGCCCCCTCATAAAACAACTTGAAAACTTAACCCCTTTTGAGTTAAACAATACCACACAAATGAAATTCAAAAAAATTACCAGGCTTCGGCAACATCTTTACATGAGGCAACGGTTGAATTCGATTGGGAAGACCCCTCAAAAAGAAGTTTGCGGATGACACCTCGAAAGGTAAAAAATGAATTTTAAATTTCTCCGGATCTTTTTTCTGACCCTCATCATCTTTCCACTTCCGTCTCTTTGTCTTTCGGAACAACCGGATAGTCAAAAATGGGTGTTTTTCGCGGATAATTGTTATTACAATAAAAACTTCACGAAATCCTCCAACATTATATCCGTCTGGACTTATTTTACCGTGACCGATGATTTCCGAAAAGAAACCATTCAAGACATAAAGAAAGATGATTTCAACAAATCCATCCGGTACAAAAATTACGACTATATCGTCAGCTTGAGTGAATTTGATTGCACGAAGAAACTCTTTAGAATGAAAGAATTTATGGATTGCGATTATGACGGAAATATTCTAGAACATATCACCACTGACAACAATAATTGGGAAAATATTACCCCAGACAGTTCGTTTGATAAGTTATATGAAAAAGTTTGTGTAACCCGGAAGAATCCGTTAAAAAAGAAGAAAATGTAATCTTTCTTCATCCGGGAAATATACGTCGGCAACCTCCGGGAAAGGCCTGTTTTTAGAAAAATTATTTTTTTGCAATCCATACGAAAACCAAAGGAGGAGGAGTCCTTTTATGACAAATTTCAAATATTCAGCATCTGTTATGATTATTTTTGCGCTGACCCTGGCGCTCATCGGCTGCGTAAGACCCCCCGAGGCCGAGAAGTCGGCGGCCAAAGCCGCCATGGAAACCGCCATGTCTTCCGGCGCCGATAAATATGCTGTCGCCGATCTGGATGCGGCAAAGAAAATTCTGGAAACCGCCAACGCCCGGATGAAAGAAAAAAAATACAGGAAAGCCAAACAGGATTATCTGGCGGCCAAGGCCGCCTTCAATAAGGCCGCCGGCGCCGTGGCAAAAGGCAGGAAGTTGGCCGCCGCAGAAGTTCAGGCGGCGGTTGCCATCCTGGAAGAAAAATGGAAGAGCCTCAAAACCGCCTCCCCAAATAAGATAAAGAACAAGGAGATGAAAGACGATTGGGCGGCTGATGAAAAAGCTTTTGCGGAAAGTCTTCAGGCGACCAAAGACATGATCATTCTGGAACCCGTCGGCGCCAAAGGGCAGGTTGATAAACTTAAGGCCATCATTGCAAAGTGGGACACGGCAAAGCCGGAACAACAAGCGGCGGCGGAAAAACCATCAGCGGAAACAGCCAGGGCGGAAACGCCGAAAGCAGAAAAACCAAAAGCGACGGCGGGTTCCCCGGCAGAACAAAAGACAAAGGTTATCGGCAATCGGGACAGCCAAAGATATCACCTTCCGGGCATGAAATACTACAATGCCGTCAAGGCGCATCACCGTGTAGAATTTGCTTCCGAGGCTGATGCCATCAAAGCAGGGTATCATAAGGCTCCGAAATGAAAATATCATCCTCAACATCCGGATTTTTCAAAGCCGCTTGTCTGTCGGCGGACAGACAAGCGGCGCAATTTAGCGTTTCCTTCTTCTTCATACCTAAAAGTACTCACCGGCCGGTTGGACACAAAAGAACATTTTGAAGAGGCGCAAAATGATTAAAATAAGTCGAATCGCATTTAACAGGACGCTTTGCACATTAACAAATATCAATGCGCAAAAACTGACCGGTATCGGCGATAGTTTACGAAAAGAAGGTATGGTCTCAATCGGCGGGCGCGGGCCTAATGCGGTGCACATTACACTGTCGGACGCAAAAAATATCATCCTGGGCCTGCTTGCGGCGGATAACGCAAGCCAGGCTGCCAGGGTCGTCAAAATCGTTTCTGATTTCAGATCCAAAGATGGCGTCAATTTCGGAGAAACCGTCACCACAATACTGGCAGACCCCGACACGGCCGAAAAAGTCTCTTATATTTCCGTATTCAGGAATTCGGGCAAAGCCGTTATTGGCTGGTCAAGATTCTGTCCCCGTATAGATGCCGGTGAAAGCGAACCTGTCCCTTACAAAGAAGTTTTTACGGCGGAAGGCGCCGATATTGAAATATCCGGATTGATTGTTGAGGCAACTTTGCCGAAAGACGTCTTAAATTCCATCGTGACAACTATTCACAAAACAGATAAAAATGGAAAAATCATCAAGCTAAGATAAAACACACAAGTTGTCAGACCGCCTGAATTTGTTGAATAGCAGCCTCCAGGTCAATGGCCATGCAGCCCTTGATCTTTCTTTCAAGGGCGAAGACGTTACTTTCGCTCCGCCGGATCATGTTCTTAATTGCTTCATTGACGCCGTAGCGCTGAATCAGGTCTTCCATTCGCTCCGCGAGGCTTACAATCCTGTCGTGCATCACTCTCTTGTCGGCATAGTTTACAACCTCCCGCTCTTCCAGCCTGGCATGAGGATTGAAATCATAAAGGATCACATGCTGTTTCACAATCTCACCAACGCTTGCAAATCCCAGTTCCCGCAGAAGCTCTCCCCCGGATTGATCATGCGGTTCCCTTGTTTCCAGCGATCTTGTCTTGGTGATGTCATGAAGGAGCGCCGCCGCCATTACCAGATCCCTGTTCATGGCCGCATCGCTTTTGAGGTTGTCCGCTATGGACAGGGACACGCGCATGACCTGCCGGGAATGAGCGACGATGTTTGGCAGCATGGAATATCTTGCCATCAGCCCATCGCATTCATCCCGCGAAGGTATTCGATCTGTGGAAAAATGAATTTCTGTCATATTTGCCAAATAGCAGGGATCAATCTCTTCCGTTTCTTTGCATCATTTGAGTAACTTTCCATTCCAAAAACATTGCGGGAAGATACACCCCTCCTGATGATTATTCAAGACTTCATCTTCATATTTTTCTATCCGTCGGCATCCTCTTCCCCGGCTCCTCCGTCATCTTCCGGCGCATGAAGAGGCAGCAGGGCACTGGTCTCCGCGGCGGGAAGCTCCTGGACATCCTTCAGTTTTCTTCCGATGGCTCTTGACCTCACCCTGGCCTTCTCAATGGTTTCGGATGCCTGATGCAGTTTATTTTGAACGATATTCAAAATATCGCCATACTTTGTCCACTCGGTTTTCACCGCGGCCAGAAGGTTCCAGACTTCACCGGAGCGCTTCTGGATGGCCAGCGTGCGGAAACCCATCTGAAGGCTGTTCAGGATGGACCACAGGGTCGTGGGTCCCGCGATGACCACCCGGCAATCCCGCTGTATCGCCTCGGTCAAACCCGTCCTGCGGATGACTTCGGCAAAGAGCCCTTCGATGGGCAAAAACAGAATACCGAAGTCCGTGGTTTTGGGCGGGTTTAAATACTTCCCGCAGATGTCTCCCGCACAGGCTTTGACGCGCTGCTCCAACTGCTTTCCCGCCGTTTCCACGCCTGCTGCGTCGCCTCTTTCCTGCGCCTCCATCAGGCGCTGGTAATCTTCTATTGGAAATTTGGCGTCAATCGGCAGCCAGACGACATTATCCCCGCCCGCATCCTGCCCCGGCAATTTAACCGCAAATTCCACGCGCTCGCCGTTGTCCTTCATGGCAACGTTGGCGGCGAACTGATCGGGGTTGAGCACCTGCTCCAGCAGCGCCCCAAGCTGCACTTCACCCCATGTTCCGCGCGTCTTGACGTTGGTGAGCACTTTTTTCAGATCGCCTACGCCCGTAGCCAGCGACTGCATCTCGCCAAGTCCCTTATGCACCAGTTCCAGGCGTTCGCTGACCTGTTTGAAGGACTCTCCCAGGCGCTTCTCCAGCGTCCCCTGAAGTTTTTCATCCACGGTCTGCCGCATTTGTTCCAACTGCCTGGCGTTGTCCGTCTGGATGGTCTGTAGTTTCGTCTCTACGGTAACCCTGATCGCTTCCAGTTTGTTGTCAACGCCGTCACCGAAGGTTTTTAAGGACTGGGCGAGTTCCTGCCGCTGTTCTCTCGCCGCATTACTCAGTTCATTTCTGCTCCGGGCCACTTCCTCCCGGACCGCATGCTCCGTGCGTTCCTGCGCTTTTTCAATCGCATCCAGGCGGGCGGCGGGATTGGCGGCATCGGCTTGCGATGCTTTCCTTAAAAGGATCAGTAAAATTAATACGCTGACGATCACTAAAATGACTGTCAGGATTATTAAAATATCCGTCATGAGTGAATTCCTCCTGATCTGTTAATTATTCTTGAACAATGCGGCGCTGGTCCTCTTTTGATATTGACCATATACCCTTAAATTTGATAATTCAACAACGACAATCGTAAGGTGCATTATTTCTAAAAAATATCTGGTTGATTATCAACGCGCTTTTTGATTATACATCAAAAAAAATTATTGGAGTGTAATTTTATGAAAAAATCAGATCTGATCACAGCTCTGGGCATTAAAGAAAACCTGACGGAGAAGCAGTCAACAGACGTCGTTAACCTGATCTTTGACGGATTTACGGAAGCATTGGAAAAAAACGGCCGGATAGAAATCAGAGGATTCGGCAGTTATCATGTCAAGGAATACGGCGCTTATACGGGAAGAAACCCGAAGACGGGCGAACAAGCAGCCGTAAAGCCGAAGCGTCTGCCGGTTTTTAAGGTGGGCAAAGAACTGAGGGAAACGGTGAATGGTTCAAAAGCATCATAATTTTACGGAAAGAATTACAAACAAACCCTGCCGGTAAAAAATGTGGCATAAAAATCTCTTTGTCCACTTTTTATGGAAAAAAGGATCATGGATGATGGATGAAGAAACAGTTGATGAAATCCTCGACGGAAGCCTGCAAATCCGCCAGAGCAGGCGCGGCTACCGGTTTAACCTGGATTCGCTTATCCTGGCTCACTTCGCGGTCCTGAAGCCCCGATCCGTCAACCTGGATCTGGGTTGCGGCAACGGCGTCATCGCGCTTGTCCTGGCCAGGCGCTATGCGCAGTCGCGCTGGCACGGGCTGGAGGTTCAGGAAAGACTGGCCGCGCTGGCGCGAAAAAATACGGAGCAAAACGATCTTTCGCGCCGCGTGATGATTGACACGGGGGATGCGCGAAACATTAAAAAAATCTACGCACCTCGTTTCTTCGACAATGTCATCTTTAATCCGCCCTATCGAAAACTGGATTCCGGACGGCTCAATCCCTTACAGGAAAAAGCCATCGCCCGCCATGAAATCAGCGGGTCACTTGCTCATTTTCTCGCGGCGTCCAAATACCTGCTCAAACCCACGGGTCGTGTTTTTACAATCTATCCCGCAAGAAGACTGGTGGAATTGATATCCCTGTTTCGCAAAAATAATATTGAACCCAAAAGAATGAAGCTCGTGTTTTCGGATGCCGTATCCGACGCGGAGTTTGTTCTGGTTGAGGGCCGGAGCGGCTCGCGTGAAGAACTGAAAATGGAGCCGCCGCTTTATATTTACGAAGAACCCCAAAAATATACGCAGGACATGAAAGACATCTTCAGCGACCTCGCTACTCCCCGCGAAGCCGCCGGCGGCTGATTTCCGCTTTCATGACCCGTTTGACGATCTCCGCCAGTTCCCGGTCCGCCAGGGATTCCGTGCATTCGGCAATCATTTTATTATCCCTTTCCTTGAGAACAATCTTTTGCGAACTGGCAGGGCCCATCTTATTCTTTGCAGCAGGGTTATATCCGACGGTAAAGTGAATCTCCCGGACGGCCTGTCTCCCCGCCAGTTCATTCATTTTCTGACGGATCTCTTCTTTCATGAAGTGCAACTGCTGCACCCAGACGGAAGAGGCCGCCCGGACAAAAAGGGTCCCGTCGCGCCAGCCGTCCGGCTGTGTCTGCGCGGCAATCTTCTCCCCCACCGCTTTCGGCCAGAGTTTGGCCAGAGCGTTTTCTTCCAGCTTGGCGGCCATCCCTCTTCTTTTCAAGACGGCAAACAGGACGTCGCCAATGGGCTGCAATTGTCTCTTTTTATATTTTCTTCTCATGATTTCGCCGTAAGGCTGTTTCGATTATATTAATTTTTTAAATTCCCGATCAAAAATATCATAGGTCCGCTGATCGAATAAAACGTGGCGGATGGTCTTAATGTCCGTATTTTCCCGCGCAAAATCAAAGCAGATTTTCAGCGCCAGATGCGCCGCTTCATGAACCGGATAACCATAAACGCCGCAACTGATCGCCGGAAAAGAGATGCTTTGCAGACCATGCTTTGCGGCCAGCTTCAAACTGTTCTGGTAGGCGGATGCCAGCAGTTTTGCTTCCCCTTGCGCGCCGCCGCGATAGACGGGGCCAACCGTATGGATGACATGTCGCGCCGCCAGATTGCCGCCCGTCGTGATGACAGCCTGGCCCGTGGGACAACCGCCGATTTTGCGGCATTCGGCCATGATGGCCGGTCCGCCGACGCTGTGAATGGCGCCGTCAACACCCGCGCCGCCCGCCAGACGGCTGTTGGCGGCATTGACAATGGCATCTGTGCTTTCCCGGGTAATGTCTCCGACAACAAGCTCAATGAGCGTTTGATTAATTTTGGTCTGCATGATTTTTACTCCGCAGCGATTTTGTTTCCTTCTCCGTAAACCAGCATCCGGTAAGTCTTTTCAATCCGGTCCCAGTTGAATTCGCGGTCCATCGACCAGTAGCGGCCGATAACGGAGACCACCCGCCCCAGTTGCAGAGACAGACATTTTTCTTCCACCTGCTGAATATAACGGGCGCCGCTTTCCGCCTGTTCGCCGCGTCTGCCCAGCATTCCGTGAATGAAGAGACAGGAGATACCCTGCTGCTTCGCCATGTCCATCAAGGCGAAGAGGTGCTCTATGGAACCGTGTGAACTGAAGAAAGAAACGATGCCCATCAGATGCAGGGCCGTGCCGCTTTGTTTCGCCTGCTTCATCACGTCGAGGAAAGCCCGGTTTTTGTGAAAATCAAGACTGGCGATGGACTGATCGATCTTCAGCCGGTCGGAGTACACCAGACGTCCCGCGCCGATGTGCAAATGCCCCGCTTCGGAATTACCCACGGTTTTCGGGGGCAGCCCCACGGCCACACCCGATGCGGCCAGTTTTGCATAAGGGTATTGTTTCATCAGGCCATCCATGACGGGCGTTTCAGCGCAGGCAATCAAATTGCCGCAGGTATTGTCACTGTGTCCCCAGCCGTCCAGAATCATCAGCAATAAACGTTTGACGGGAGAAAAAGCGCTTCTGTCTTGTTCAATGAGCGACGCACCGGTCATCGGGGCCGGTGTCGGCAGACCGAGGATGTCCAGAATGGTCGGCGCGATATCGGTCAGGGCGCCTTCCGGTTTCAGCGTCAGCGTTTTATCCGGGTGCAGCAGGATGAACGGCACGGGGCTGTCCGTATGGCCGGTGTCCACGCCGCCGTCCGGGTAAAGCCATTTTTCAACCGTGCCGTGATCGGCCGTGACGATGACGGCCGCATTCTGCCTGAGCGCTTCCTCAATCAGGATGCCGGCCTGACGATCCACCGCCTGAACCGCCCGGAGCACCGCCGGTTCATTTTCGATATGGCCGACAACGTCCACATTCGGGAAATTTACGACGGTAAAGTTGCAGGACGGATCTTTCACTCTGGCAATGGCGGCGCGCGTTATTTCCTCAATGGACATTTCCGGCGCTTCATCAAACAGCTTGACGTCCTTACGCGACGGAATGACAATTCTTTCTTCTCCCGGCAGGGAATCGGATTTTTTGCCGTTGAAAAAGAAACTGACGTGAACGGCCTTTTCCGCTTCCGTTATTTTAGCCTGGGTTAAACCATGTGCGGCAATAACATCACTTAGCGTATCGGAAAGAACGCCTTCCGGCGGAAAGGCCACCTGAACATTCAATCCTTTCGCATATTCAATCATGGTCGCGAAGTTGACGGTAAGATTGTGATCAATCGAAAACTCAGCGAAGTTGAGGTCAGTCAGGCTTTGCGTCAATTCCCCTTCGCGTTCGCCGCGAATGTTATAGAAAATGACCGAATCACCCGGATGGATTCTTCCTGTGGGGTTATGCTGAGGGTCGGTCAAAACCAGAGGGAGCAGGGTTTCATCTTCCTGACCTTGAGCATAAGCGCTGCGGACTGCCTGGGACATGGGAAACTTGATTTCAGAACACATGGAAATACCAGCCTATTCATTTTGAAGTGTCTATCGGATCAACTTTTTAGCGAAATAAGTTTAAGCTGTAAAGGGAAAAGATTTCCTCCCTGTTCCCTGAAAAACCTTTTAAACTTGAAAATTAAGCGCTTGAATGATAGACGATCCGCAAGTATTTTCATGAAGGTTTGTCTATGCAGGCTTTGCCAAAGAACAAAGAAGAGCAGATCGATATTTTCAGCGAAGAACTGCTGCGGGAAAAAGCGGCGGTTCTGGCCCGGGCGGGCTTTGCCGTGGAAAATGCGCTGGCAAAACTGGCAAAAATCAATCAGCAATTTGAAGAGAAAATCGAATATCTGCAAACGGTCCGGGAAGACCCGCGGCATCGGCAATCCCTTTTTGAAGAAATCAACGCTCTTGTCGATCAATTCAATACGGCCTGCCGGAAAGCAGATATCCAGTATTACTACCTGATTGTAACCCGCGAGGCCATGGGGCTGAGAAGACATCAGGCGGTTGAGCAAATCTACCGAATTCCTCCGAAAAAGAAAAAAGTGCAGGCACTTTAATGGATCGATACAGAAAACAGCGCTCACGGATGGTGGAAACGCAGATTCGGGCTCGTTCAATCAGTGATGAACGCGTATTGAAGGTGATGGAAACCATGCCGCGTCATCTTTTTGTGGATGAAGGCCTGATTGCGCAGGCCTACAGCGACAACCCCCTGCCCATCGGTGAAAAACAAACCATTTCTCAGCCTTATATCGTCGCGTTAATGACCCAGGCCCTGGAGCTGAAAGGCAGGGAACGGGTGCTGGAAATCGGCACGGGGTCGGGCTACCAGACCGCAATCCTGGCAAAACTGGCCGACCGGGTTTTTTCCATCGAACGCGTGGCAACCCTTGCCAACCGCGCACGCCGGATTCTGGACAGTCTCAACTGCTATAATGTTGCCATTCGCGTTGGTGATGGATCTTATGGCTGGAAAGAGGAAGCGCCTTTCGACGCGATTATTACAACCGCCGCCGCCCCGCAGATCCCGCAGTATCTTCTGGAACAGCTGGCGCCGGGAGGCAGGCTGATTGTCCCCGTCGGCAATCGGGAGGTTCAAACGCTTTATAAACTCACCCGCCCGGCTGAAAATCCGGATGAAATAAAAAAAGAAGATTTGGGCGGCTGCCGCTTTGTCAGTCTGATAGGGGAAAGCGGGTGGAAAGAATGATTCGGCGCACCGGATTCCGGATGAGAAAATACGGAATTATTTTCCGGAATTATTCCATTTTCTTTCTTCTGATGATTTTTGCTCTGCATTTACTGGTTTCCTGCTCCAGCGCTCAGGTGCAGAAAAGTCCGTCCAAAGGGATTTATCATATCGTCAAAAAGGGTGAAACGGCTTACGGCATTGCCCGCGCCTATTCGATCCGGTTGCAGGAGTTGGCGGAAATCAATAATATCCGTGATGTTTCCAGCCTCAAGGAAGGCAGCGTCATTTTCATTCCCGATGCCAATCAGGTCATTGATGACATCATGTCCCGCACCGGCAAAACAAACGCCGTGGTAAAACAAGACGTCGGTCTCACGGCAGAGAAACCCTCTGATCCAATAGATGCAGTCAGACCGGCGGAAAAACTCCCTCAACAAATAAATATCACCAAACCGGCCGATAAACCGCAGACAATGGGGGATAAGCCTCATCGGGAGCAGAACCCACCCAAACAGTCCGGTTTCATCCCCACGGAAAGAAAAGATCCTGAAATCGCAGGAAAACAGCCGCCGGCGGAAAAGAAAAATGAAATAAAGCCGGAAAAAGGCGGATTCGTCTGGCCGGTCAGGGGAACGGTGAAAACACATTTCGGGCTTCAACCCAATAAAACCTATCACAACTGGATCAAGATTGCCTGCCCCGAGGGAGCAAAAGTCAAGGCAGCAGCCGGCGGAACCGTCATTTTTTCCGCAAATTTAAAAGATTTCGGCGAAACGATCATCATTCGTCATGCAAATGATTTAGCCACCGTCTATACGCATCTCAAGAAAAGATATGCCCAGGCGGATCAGACTGTTAAAAAAGGCAGTTCCATTGCTCTGGCCGGAGAAAAAGACAATCTGGATGATGAATTCATCAATTTTGAAATACGCGTTAAGGGCAAAGCCCACAATCCCCTGCTCTACCTGCCTTAGATGACTGTCAGTTTCGTCCGGTCTGCATCATTTCTGAAGTATTTCAGTAAATTGTATTAATCATTGACTAATTGCAGAAAAAATGCTAATCTCAATCCGTTATCAGAAGAAAGGCAGGGGAAAGTAAAATGTTCAAAGTAGGGGATTTGGCGGTGTATCCGGCACAGGGGGTCGGTGTCATTGAAGCTATTGAAAATAGAGAGGTTATGGGGAAGAAGCAGCCTTTTTATGTCATGAAGATCATGGGCAACGGTATGAAGATCATGATTCCGACCAGTTCGGCCAAGGCGGTGGGGCTGCGCGAAGTCATTCTGGAGAAGGAAATACCCAAAGTATATGAGATTCTTCGCAATAAAGATGTCACAATCGATAAGCAAACCTGGAATAAGCGCTATCGGGAATATCTGGAAAAGATAAAAACCGGTTCTGTATTTGAAATTGCCAGTGTTTTACGGGATTTGTTTATTCTGAAGAGCGACAAGAATCTTTCTTTCGGGGAACGGAAAATGATGGATACTGCTAAAAATCTGCTGGTTAAGGAAATATCCGTGGCCACAAACGCGCAGGAAGCCAAAGTTGAACGCGATTTGCAGATGATTTTCACGGTGCAATAGCAATTTATCATTCATTTCAAGATCTTTGACAACTGAAACAGACAGATCAACATTCCCGGATATAAGGAAAAGTAATGCCTCCCTGATGATAGTTTAGTTGTCTGTTGATATGGATTTCTTTGATGTAAAATTTATTTGATTTTTATGGAAAGGAGGTGAAGGGGTTGATCGTAAAAGCTTTATTAGTTTTAGCCTGTTCGATTAGCGGTTATTTTATCGCCTACTACACGATGGCGGCAGCAAATTCGTATGCTGTTTTTCAAGCAATTATCGGCTTTATTATAGGTTTAGTCGTTGCGCTGCTGGTTATCAGGCTGGAAAAGGACATCAGCAAGCTCTCCCTGAAAATCATCGCGGGCGGTGTCATTGGCATGGTCGTCGGCCTGCTGATCGCGTTGATTCTGGGTTTTGGTCTGAACATGGTCATTAAGATCACGAAAGATCAGCACATCGTCCCGTGGATATATCTACTTCTCACCGGTATCCTGGGCTATCTGGGGCTGGTTCTCGGATTAAAGAAAGCGGAAGAATTCAATTTTCGCGCTACCGAAGGCAAAGACCGCGTTGACCATCGTTTACTGGATACCAGTGTGATTATTGACGGAAGAATCGCGGATATTTGCGATACGGGTTTTGTGGATGGAGAGTTGATCGTTCCGCGTTTTGTTCTCAACGAACTTCAATTCATCGCGGATTCTTCGGACTCCATGAAACGTTCAAGAGGCAGACGGGGGCTGGATGTTCTCAATCGCATGCAGAAAAGTTCCGCCATTCATATTGCCATCGTTGAACAGGATTTCCCGAAGATAAAAGGCGTGGACAGTAAACTGGTGGCCCTGGCCCAGCAATTAAACGCCAAACTCATGACCAACGACTACAACCTGAACAAGGTTGCGGAATTGCAGGGCGTGCGGGTTTTGAATGTCAATGAACTGGCCAATGCCATGAAACCGGTGGTTTTACCCGGAGAACAGATGGCGGTCAAGATCATCCGGGAAGGCAAGGAACAGGGACAGGGTGTCGGTTATCTGGATGACGGAACCATGATTATCGTGGACAACGCGCAAAAAATGATCAATATGAATGTCGAAGTTATTGTGACAAGTGTGCTGCAAACGACGGCCGGCCGGATGATTTTTACGGAATTAAAAGAAGCAGGCGAAAAGAAAAACCACAGTTCATAAAATATGTCTTTGTTGACTTTTGTGGCCGGGAAGAAATATCTTTGGCAAACGGGCCCGGGGAAATAATTTTCCGGACCCGTTTTTTATGTGAATGAAATGATGAAAACAGTGGCCATTATTCCCGCGGGCGGTTTGGGTAAAAGATTAGGCGCTGATATCGCCAAGCAGTATCTTTTTCTGAATGCGCTGCCCGTGCTGGTTCATACGCTCCGCGTGTTTCAGAAAACCGACGCGGTTTCCGACGTTGTTCTGGTTGTGCCGCGGAATGACCTGGAATCCGTGCGGCGGCAGATTGTCGAAAAATACGGTTTGACAAAAGTATCGTCCATTGTCGCCGGAGGCAAAGAGCGCCAGGATTCGGTCCGAAGTGGCCTTCGGGCAATTGCGGGCGGGTGCGATGTTGTTATCGTCCATGACGGGGTGCGTCCCCTGGTCACGGAAGAAATGATTACCCGGGTTGCCGCGGCGGCAGCCGAAGGCGGCGGCGCCTCAATTGGCGTCAAGGTCAAGGACACCATCAAGGAAACGACCGGCGAAAATATAGTAACGGGCACATTGCCCCGTCAAAATTTATGGCAGACGCAAACGCCCCAGGCGTTTCCATACGACCTGCTCTGCCGGGCGTATGAGGCAGCCGAAAAAGACCATTACCATGGAACGGATGATGCGTCCCTGGTCGAACGAACAGGCGTGAAAGTTCAGATGATTGAAGGATCTTACAAAAACATCAAAATCACAACACCGGAAGATTTGATTATGGCGGAAGCTTTCCTGAAAGAAAAAACGAATCGTGAAACCGTTCACCGGAGCGGTCTGGGTTACGACAGCCATCGCTTTGTTCCGGGCAGGAAACTGATTCTGGGCGGCGTTGAAATTCCCTTCGATCGGGGGCTTGCGGGACATTCCGACGCCGATGCGCTTACGCACGCCGTCTGTGACGCGCTTTTAGGCATGGCCGGGGCGGGAGACATCGGCCGGCATTTTCCTGACACCGATGATGCTTACAAAAACATTTCCAGCCTGATTCTTCTGGAACGGGTAAAAGAAATCATTGAGGCCAGGGGAATCAGCATCAATAATATTGACGCGACGGTCATGATGGAAAAGCCCAAACTCGCGCCTTATGCCGCGGGGATGGCCGCCAATATTGCGGGGATTTTAAAAATTCCGGAAACAGCCGTTAACATTAAAGCCAAAACTAATGAGGGGATGGGTTTTGTAGGCCGTCAGGAAGGCGCAGCCGTGCTGGCGATCGCCGATGGCGTGGAAAGGATGAAGGATGGTTGATAAACCCAGAGTCAGATTCGCACCCTCGCCCACCGGAGAGCTGCATGTGGGCAATGCGCGGACGGCATTATTTAACTGGATGTTTGCCCGTCATTTCGAAGGCAGTTTTGTTTTGCGCATTGAAGATACGGACGAATCCCGCAGCGCCCTTTCCTATCAGGTCAATCTGCTCGATGATTTGAAATGGCTGGGGCTTGATTGGGATGAAGGGCCTCAAAAAGGCGGTTCGTACGGACCGTACCGGCAGAGCGAACGTCTGGACATCTATGCGGAGCACTTGAAAAAGCTGATAGACGCGGATATGGTTTATCCCTGCTACTGCACGGAGGAAGAACTTGAAGAGGAACGTCAGTCCCTGATTCTGAGCAAACGAATGCCGCGCTATATGGGGAAGTGCCGCAATTTGACCTGCGCCGAGCGTGAAGCGCTGGCGTCTCAGGGGAGAAAACCCTCCTACCGTTTTAAAGTGCCGCAAACAACCGTCGAATTCAACGATCTGATCCGGGGACCGATAAAGTTCGAAGGGGAGTCCATCGGCGACTTTATTATTGTCCGGTCCAACGGCATGCCCGCCTATAATTTCGCGGTCGTCATCGATGATCACCTCATGGCGATCACGCACGTGATCCGCGGCGAAGATCATTTATCGAATACGGCTTTGCAAAGCATGCTGTACCGGGCGTTCGGTTTTGAACCGCCCGCATTTGCTCATCATTGCCTGATTCTGGGCAAGGACCACGCCAAGCTCAGCAAACGTCACGGCTCCGTGTCCGTGGGCGAGTTCCGCAGACAGGGATTTCTTTCCGAAGCGCTGATCAATTATCTGGGGCTTCTGGGAAGCTCATTTGCCGAGGGCCGGGAAGTTCTTTCGCAATCCGAAATGGTCGAAGCTTTTTCACTGGAGCGGGCGTCCAAAAGCGGCGCGGTGTTTGATGAAGACAAACTCCGCTGGCTCAACGCTATTTACATTCGAAGTCTGTCCACCGATGATTTAATCAAGAGGCTTCAGCCGTTTTTGCGTGAGGCGGGTTATCAGCCGGAAACGGCGGATCCGCAGTGGTTTAACAACGTGATTGAAACCGTGAAAGACGAATTGACGACGCTGGCCGATATTGACGGGCATATTGATTTATTTTTTGATGAACGATATGAAATGACGCCCGACGCGAAGCAGTTGCTCGATTCCGAAAACGCGCGGAACGTGATCCGGTCTTTTGGCGAATATCTGGCGGACGCCGCAGGTTCACCGCAGGAAATCTACGTCGCGGCCATCAAACATGCCAGGGGAAAATCCGGCGTCAAAGGCCGGGATTTATTCATGCCGGTCCGCGCTGCGCTCACCGGTAAAATCAAGGGTCCGGAGCTGGATAAAGTTTTTGCAATTTTGGGGAAAGCGGCCGCCGAAAAAAGGCTGAAACGCGCCGAACAGGAAATCATAAAAGCATGAAAACGACGTTTCAACTGCTGACCGCTCATCGATATTCGTTGCGCAGGATGATCTTCAGACGCACAAAAGCCTTTATGGGCCTTTGTTTATCTTTTTTCTTTTTATCGGGCTTGCTTCCGTCTCATCCGGTTTGGGCGGCCCAGCAACCATCACCGGCAATGCAAAAATTTCTCGGGGCGGTGGAGCGGAAAAACGCGCATTACGGGTGGAAAGATATCAGACCGGACGGCATCCCCTGGGAATATCACCGGACAACTCAAAACCGCAATCCCATGATTTTTGCCAATTTCGGCAAACCGTCCGGCGATTGTATTTTATTTCTCGGCGGCGTCCACGGCGATGAATTGCCGACGGTTTACCTGATGTTCAAGCTGGCCCAGTATATCAAGGATAATCCGGCAGTCGTCAGCAATAAGTGCATTGTGATCGCGCCGCTGGTCAACCCTGACGGATATCTGATGCACCCTCCGACAAGAGTGAACGCGGGCGGCGTGGACATTAACCGTAATTTCCCCACAAAGTTTTGGAATCGTGACGCGCATCGTCAATGGCAAACGAAAGGGAAAAAGAATAAACGCTATTATCCCGGTTCGAAAGCGGGCTCCGAACAGGAAACGCAGTTTCAGGCAGCGCTTATAAAAAGATTTAAACCCCAGAAAATTCTCAGCGCACATTCGCCGCTGAATTTCTTTGATTATGACGGGCCGTCGTCCGACCTTGATTCTTTCGAAAAGTGGATGGAAAAAATATCCAGAGAAGCCCATCATCCCCTGAAAAAGTTCGGCTATTATCCGGGGTCTCTGGGGAACTATGCCGGACATGAACGCAGTATCTTCACGCTTACACTGGAACTGCCCACATCCGATCCGAAACGGGCCGGCGAGTATTTCCGTAAATTCCAGCCCGCTTTTCAGAAGTTCATCGACTTGCCGGTCGTCGGTACGCCGCCTTATACAAGGCTGGTGAAAATTGATAACGGCAAGCGTAAATAAGGAGATCCGGCTTGAAAAAAACGAAAACCAGTTTCTTTTGTCAGCATTGCGGTTATATGTCGCCCAAATGGCTGGGCAAGTGCCCGTCCTGCAGCGGCTGGAACTGCTTTGCCGAAGAACTGGTCTCTGAACCGGAATCCGGAAGCCGCGCTGAAATGCAATTTGACGGCAAGCCCATGTCCATTGCCGACATTCCGGCCGATGAGGGAGAGCGAACGCTCACCGGTATTATGGAAATTGACCGGGTGCTGGGCGGCGGAATTGTGGGGGGATCGGCGATTCTCATTGGAGGCGAGCCGGGAATCGGCAAATCCACGCTCATGCTCCAGATGATGAAAAATCTGGCGCAAAACGGCCGGAAAGTTCTCTATGTTTCCGGCGAAGAATCCGCCCATCAGATCAAGCTGCGCTCGAACCGGATCGGCGCCGCGGCCCCAGATTTACTGGTGCTGGTGGAAGTATCTCTCGAAAAAATTCTGGAGCAGATCAAGAAAATCGAACCGGCCATCGTGGTCATTGATTCCATTCAGACGGTCTATTCCGGCGACTTAATGTCCGCACCCGGCAGTGTGGGTCAGGTGCGGGAGTCTTCTTCAAGGCTTATTCTGTCGGCCAAGAAAAACGGGATTCCGGTTTTCCTGATCGGCCATGTGACCAAGGATGGCTCGATTGCCGGACCCAAAGTCCTAGAGCACATGGTGGATACCGTTTTGTATTTTGAAGGGGATTCCGGACACGCCTACCGGATCATCCGCAGCATCAAAAACCGCTTCGGCCCCACCAACGAAATCGGCGTATTTGAAATGCAGGATAAGGGGCTCAAAGAAGTGCCCAATCCTTCGGCCTTCTTTTTAGCCGAGCGGCCGCAAAATGCCGCAGGCTCCGTTGTCGTGTCCAGCCTGGAAGGCACCCGACCGATCCTGGTGGAAATTCAGGCGCTGGTCAGTCCATCGAATTTAGGCATGCCGCGGCGGACGGCCATCGGTGTGGATCACAACCGGGTGTCGCTGCTGGTGGCGGTTCTCGACAAGATTTGCGGCCTGCATCTGGGCGGCTCCGACATCTTTATTAATGTGGCGGGAGGCGTCCGGGTGGAAGAGCCGGCGGTTGACCTGGGTGTTGTCGCGGCAATGGCGTCCAGCTTTCTGGACCGGCCGGTTGACGCCCGAACGGTTATTCTGGGGGAAGTGGGACTGACCGGCGAGGTGCGGGCTGTTTCCCAAATGGAAGTACGGGTGAAAGAGGCCGCACGACTGGGTTTTAACCGCTGCATCGTGCCAAAAACAAACACAGCCTCGCTCACCAAAATAGCAAAAATGGAAATATGTTCCATTCATTCCTTAAAAGAGTTGCTGGAAAATCTCTTTTGACGCCATTGTAAAAAAATTACTTAAAAATAGTTTGCCAATGCCTTGACACGGGTGAAATAGTGCATAAAATAGCGCCGCTTGAACAGAAATCATTAAAATCTAATTTTAAAAGGAAGAAAGGAGAATAAATAGTATGAAAATCAGACCTTTACAGGATAGAATCATTGTAAAACGTTTGGAAGAAGAAACCAAAACCAAGGGAGGCATCATCATTCCCGACACAGCCAAGGAAAAACCCATCGAAGGCAAAGTCATTGCCGTAGGTAAGGGTAAAAAGACAGACGACGGCAAACTGATTGCTCTGGACGTCAAAGTGGGCGACAAAGTCCTGTTCAGCAAATACGGCGGCACCGAAGTCAAAATCGATGGCGAAGAATACCTGATCATGAGAGAAGACGACATTCTGGGCGTTATTGAAAAATAAGAAAACATAAGAAAACATAAGGAGGAGAATATACAATGGGAGCAAAAATACTTCTTTACGATGAAGAAGCAAGAAAGTCGATGCTCAAGGGCGTAAACACCCTGGCCGACGCTGTAAAAGTAACACTTGGCCCGAAAGGCCGTAACGTTATCATTGACAAGAGCTATGGTTCACCCACCGTTACCAAAGACGGCGTGACCGTGGCCAAAGAAATCGAATTGGAAGATAAATTTGAAAACATGGGCGCGCAGATGGTCAAGGAAGTCGCCAGCAAAACCAGCGACGTCGCCGGCGACGGCACCACCACCGCAACCCTTCTGGCCCAGGCCATTTACCGCGAAGGCGTCAAAGCCGTCGCGGCCGGCAGCAATCCTATGGACATCAAACGCGGTATCGACAAAGCCGTGGAAGTTGTTGTCAAAGAGCTCAGCAAGATGAGCAAACCCACCAAAGACCAGAAAGAAATCGCCCAGGTCGGCACCATTTCCGCCAACAACGATGAAACCATCGGCAACATCATCGCCGGCGCCATGGATAAAGTCGGCAAAGAAGGCGTCATCACGGTTGAAGAAGCCAAGGGTCTGGAAACCGAACTGGAAATCGTCGAAGGGATGCAGTTCGACCGCGGTTATCTGTCCCCCTACTTCGTCACCAACGCCGACAAGATGCTGATTGAGCTGGAAGACGCATTAATTCTGATTTACGAAAAGAAAATCAGCGGCATGAAAGACCTGCTGCCGATTCTGGAACAGATTGCCAAAATGGGCCGTCCGCTCCTCATCATCGCCGAAGACATCGAAGGCGAAGCGCTGGCCACCCTGGTGGTCAACAAAATCCGCGGCACCCTGCATGTGGCAGCCGTTAAAGCCCCCGGCTTCGGCGACCGCCGCAAGGCCATGCTCGAAGACATCGCCATCCTGACCGGCGGCAAGATGATCTCCGAAGACATGGGCTTAAAGCTTGAAAACGTGAAGCTGGAAGATCTGGGAAAAGCCAAAAAGATTACCATCGATAAAGACAACACCACCATTATCGACGGCGCCGGAAAGCGCGCTGATCTGGAAGGCCGCGTGAAACAGATTCGCGCTCAGATCGAAGAAACCACCTCTGATTACGACAGAGAAAAACTTCAGGAAAGACTGGCCAAACTGGTCGGCGGCGTGGCCGTGATTAAAGTCGGCGCGGCAACCGAATCCGAGATGAAGGAAAAGAAAGCCCGCGTGGAAGATGCTCTGCATGCCACACGCGCCGCTGTAGAAGAAGGCATCGTGGCCGGCGGCGGCGTTGCCTACCTGCGCACCCTGCCCGCACTGGCCAAACTGGACCTGAAAGGCGACGAGCAGATCGGCGTCAACATCGTGAAGAAAGCCATTGAAGAACCGATCAAAATGATCGCCTGCAACGCGGGCCTCGAAGGCAGCATCGTGGTGGAAAAGGTAAAAGAAAAGAAAGGCGCCTTTGGTTTCAACGCCCGCACCGATGTGTATGAAGACATGATCGCGGCCGGCGTCATCGATCCGACCAAGGTCACCCGTTTTGCCCTGCAGAACGCGGCCTCCGTTTCCGGACTGCTGCTCACCACGCAGTGCATGATCGCCGACAAGCCCGAAGAGAAGGGCGCAGGCGGCGGAATGCCCGGCATGCCTCCCGGCGGCGGATACCCCGGAATGGGAATGTAAGAAAACAGGCCATGGGCTATAGGCGATAGGTCATAGGCCCATAGGTTAAAAAAGAAAAAAGCCCCCTGTTCGCAAGGACAGGGGGCTTTTTTATGGTTGAATCACCGGGGGACTGATTCTTGACAGGAAAAAAGGTTCATATTATAGGGGCGGCAGGAATGGTGACTCTGTGGGCAAAGAAACAAACGTCTGGGATTATTTTGGTCGTTTTTACTGCATTTCCCTGAAAGGACGTGAAGATCGCCGCCAGTCGGCGCTTGCGGAATTTTCAAAAGTCGGCCTCGCTGACAGGGTCGAGTTTGTTATTGGCGAACGTCTGCCGTACGACATTGAGCAGCAGATATATGAATCCCATATGCTGTGCCTGCGTAAAGGGCTGGAGGCAGGCGCGAAAAACATTGTCCTTTTTGAAGACGATGTGGAATTTGACCGCTTTGATCCGGAACAATTGAGAAGCTGCACGGATTTTTTGAATCAGCACCCGGAATGGAAAGTTCTGCTTCTTGGCGCTTTAATCCGTTCCAGCCGTAAAACAGATAATCCATGCGTACAAAAAGTCCGTTACCAGAGCCTGACCCATGCCTACGTTTTAAACCGGCATTACGCGGAAACCCTGGCCTATGAACCCTGGCAGAGTATTGTGAATGACACCCTCTTCCGGCCGCTGACGGATGATGTCTATGCCATTTACCCCATGTGCGCATTTCAAAAAAATTTTACCTCGGACAATTACAAGTATCCAAAACTTGTCATTGTCCGTCGATTTTTAGGCGGGCTTAATCGCATCCAGAAAGCATTTGAATTCTACCACCGGCACAAATTAAGCATTTATGCCGCTCAGGTCATTGCTGTTTTACTGGTGCTGTTCGTTTTTATCCGGCAATGAGATCATCACCTTGATTTTCCCCGGCTTGAACAAATCATCCAGCGGGCTTTTCGGCGCGTGTGACATATCACGCAGCACATGCGTATAAATCATCGTCGTTTCCACATTCTTGTGGCCGAGCAACTCCTGCACCTCCCGGATATTGACGCCGTTCATCAGCTTTGCAGAGGACATGGCGAAACAGAAAAAGGACGGCATTGAACGCCTGATTTTGCGTTGAAGAAGAAACATGCTGTTTAATCGCCAGATGGCTTAAAAAATCGCGAACATCCTCTTCATCTGCCCCTTGAGTTTCCCAATCCTTTTTCTTGATGTTGGTCAAATAGTCATAAAAGCGTTGAAACCATCCTGTATAGGTATTTTCCGTGCTGTAGGCATAATGCTTAATGCGCAACGCCTCCCGGATTTTCTGGTGGACGGTGGCCGCATCAGGAAAGAAGGGTTTCTTTTCTACCTGCGTTTCGGGCGTCGGTACGACTTTCATTTTCGACAGAAAATGATCAACATACAGTGTGATGGCATTTTGAGCCTGCGCAATCTGCCAGTCCTGAATTTTCGGATTTTTCTTTAGCTTATCAAGAAATAATTGAATTTTTAAGTCAGTTGGAGTAGATTGTCGCCCATTGGAGAAACGGATGAACTTGCTTGCCCATCCGGCGTAAAAAGGAATCTGGTTTTCTGCAGCCAGCTTTCGATCAGCCATAAATTTCCGGAACTGGGGCAAAATCTGATTCATGGGCGCACCTCCATCTAAACAGACATTTTGACCACAATTTACAAAAAGCATTAAAAAACCGGAGCG